>Ga0209345_10003168_pt1 | contig 17177 bp, 11 predicted proteins | sample Cruoilmetagenom7_FD_187294 | JGI IMG/M metagenome (GOLD analysis project Ga0209345, IMG submission 187294) | Oil polluted marine microbial communities from Coal Oil Point, Santa Barbara, California, USA - Sample 7 (SPAdes) (version 2) | ecosystem: Environmental > Aquatic > Marine > Oil seeps ...
AATATTGCACACTCTTTTAAATAAGAGAAAAATTAGCAGCAATGTTAATTGGTCCCATAGCTCAGTTGGTTAGAGCACCTGACTCATAATCAGGTGGTCCTTGGTTCGAGCCCAAGTGGGACCACTAAATTGAAAGCCTGTTACAATGTGTAATAGGCTTTTTTGTACAGTTAAGTCAGGTGCTCTAACCAACTGAGCTATGGGACCGGTTGAAAGTCTGCAAAATGTAGATTATATCAAAACGCTACTTTACTTTATTCAACTTGCATAAAACTTGCACGAATAGTTTTAGCCAAATCACAAATTATGGCTACGCTGAAATTAACATTAGACAAAAGAAGAAAATATGGTGACGGAAGTCATCCACTTATATTTCGATTAACAAGTAACAAGAAAAGTACTTCAATTCATCTCGGAATAAAACTGTTTAAAAATGAATGGGATTCAAAACGGTTAAAAATAAAATCTGTACATCCAAACAGTAAACAGCTTAATATAGAATTAAGAAAAGTGCAATCAAACCATGAACTTCGTTTGATTAAGATAGTGAAAGAAGAAAAGGTTCTAAACCTTATTAACCTTAAAGAGAAGTTGCTTAATAAAGATGAGAACAAACCAATTAAGTTTACATCATTCGTAGAGCAACAAATAAATTCTTTAAACGAACAAAGTAGGTTTGGAAATGCTGAATCTTACAGAACAGCTTCAAATAGATTAATAGGTTTTACTGGAAAATCTCTGACTCTCAATCAAATTAGTTATAAACTCATTAAAAAGTTTGTTAATCACTTATCGGTTGAAGGAATTAGTAAAAACAGTATAGCAGTTTATTTAAGAGCGTTAAGAGCAATACTAAATTTGGCAATAAAAGAAGATGTTTATGATTCACAAAACTATCCATTTAAGAAATATCAAATTAAGACAGTTAAGACCATTTCAAGAGCGATTGATATTCAGGATATAAATGACATCAACTCACTTGATAAATTAAACGAAAATCAGAGACATTCAAGAGACATCTTTTTATTGATTTTTTCTCTAATTGGAATTTCTTTCATGGATTTAGCTTTTTTAAAAAAAGAAAACATCATTAATAATAGAGTTATCTATACCAGATTAAAAACGGGTAAACTTTATAGTGTTAAGCTAACACCGTTAGCAAAAAAACTAATTAAAAAATATAATGATGTAAACTCTGAATACGTATTACCTCAATTTCATCTTGAAGGGAAAAGACAATCAAAAACAAGGCTTCAAGCCAAAATTGCGTTGAAATCTGTGAATCGATATCTAAAACAAATAGGTAAAAAAGCAGAGCTTCCAATTCCATTAACAACCTATGTGGCCAGATATAGTTGGGCACAAACTGCAAAAAAAGAGGGCTACAGTAAAGACCTTATAGCTGAAGCCCTAGGCCATTCTTATGGTAATCATGTTACAGGAATCTATTTAGATGCTTATGGTAACGAAGTAATTGACCAAGCACACGAAAATATTTTATCACAACTAACAATAGAACAATATGAAAAATAACAGAGAATATACATGGAGACTGAATGACAACTCATCCTCGACAAGGTTAAAATATGATTTGGAAGCAGAACATTGGCACAAAGCATTCAAAAGTGCTGAAAAAAAATATAAGCCTTCATCAATTAGTGACGATTTAGCTGTGATTGGATTGATTATTCAATTAATCTTTACATTGACAACTATAATATTCCTTGTAATTATTAATTTTGGCAAGTGGTTATGGTCAATGAAAAAAGCCTAATAACGTGTATAACTGTTATATAATAGATTCTACTTTTTAATCAACTTTTTTATAACAAAACCATTTTCAGAATGAATTTTAACGATGTATACACCAACCACAAGATTGTCAGTCGAGATATTATTAAAATTAGAATTTATTTCTCTCACTTTTTTTCCATTGATTGAGTAAATGTCAACTTTTGTTATCAGCGTTTTTGAATCTATAGTTAATTTATCTGTAACTGGATTTGGATAAAGTTTTATTGATTGAGTTATTAGTTCATCAGCAACCTCTAATGTTTCACAATCATCAAAAATATAGGGATAAGTATTGAAAAGACCATATGCTTGAAATATATGACCTGTTAACTGCTCTTCACCTTCAATTTTAATCCAAATTTCAAATGTAATATTTGATTCTGGAATATCTATATTACAATCACCTCTATCATCTATGCCGTCAAAATAGACTGAATTTGAAAACCTGCCTGAATCAAATGCTGCACCATTAAATAAATTTCCATTAGTTGATGACACAGAATTTCCAAATTCATTACCAGATGTTTCATCGAAATGCCACAAACCAATTGTATTTGCATCTGTTATAAACGGTGTGTTTGACTGATAATTTGCTGATATTTCAGAATCTTCTCTAACTGTATTTGAGACTCTAAAATCATCTATCCATCCTTTATAAAAACTATCCCAAGATGTGAAAAATGAAGCACCAATATATAATTGATTATAATTATATCCAACATCAAGAAAATTTCCTGACCCAACTAAATTTCCATCCAAAAATATTTTCCCACTTAAATCATCTGCTTTAGTAAACGCTAAATAGTGCCACTCATCTGTACTTACCTCCACTACTAATGGGTCATCATTCTCATCTAATAATCTAGTAAAACTTATTTTTTTGCAAATGGAAGCGCTATTTTCATTATATATTGCACTTACTTCAACTTGAGTTAAAGCTCGATTCCAAATACCAAAATCATCAATTACTCCAGAGAAATTTGGAGAATATAAAGATGCACCTAAAGCTATATTGGAAGTTAATTTTTTTAAAGCATCAGAACAATAGTTTGTAATCGAATTTACAAGCATTCCATCAATATATAGGTAAACATTGTTATTTGAGTGTGTTATAACAACATTTACAAAATCGTTTCTACTAAATGAATTGCTTACTCTATTGATTAGGATATTAGTAGCATGATTAGCAACCATAACACCATTCGTACCTATTGAAAAACCAACACCTAAATCAGCACCAAAATTACCAGGTCTTAATGCCCAATTCTGATTAGAATTTGCCATAGGAACAGTTACAGCGACAGGGCACACAATACTCTCTGAAACCATATTTACTTCACGATTAGCTTTAACCCACATCATAATACTAAAGTCATTATCTAAACTAGGACCAGTGATTGATTCAGTATCTATAATTATTGAACTAGTTATTGATGGGTTAAATAAATATGCTCCACCTGTATCTCCATTTCTATCAGTGGTTAGAGTCGCTCCTGTTACAGTTCCATCTAACCCATTTCCGCTTTCATCATTAGCATTACCACTAAATGACCAAAACCCAACAAGACCATCTGTGGGAACGTAATTTGGAACTTGAGCAAGTACATTAGTTGAATAAGTAAAAATTGCAATTATAAAAATAGCTTTCATTTTAGAATAGTTTAATTGTGATTCTTTATTATAAAACTATTTTATTTTTACTTTGTTAAAACACCCAATTAGTTTTCGTAATTAATTCAACAGCTAACGATTTAAATCAGTTATTATTAGTAAGGTTAAATCAATTCAATTTGAAGCGTGATTGTTGTTCCATTTACTTTCTCAAATGAGATGGCGTAAAATACCTGTGTTGAGGTTTTTAGTAATTCTAATCGCTCTGTAACGAGTTTCAATCCTTTTGACTCATGTAATTGTCTAGGTTCTGTTTTGTTTATTCCAATGCCATTATCTGCAACAGTGCAAACTAAAAACTGGTTTGCAATGGAAAATGTAATTTGCAAAGTGGGATTGTTGATAGTTTTATCAAACGCATGTACAAAAGCATTCTCAACAAAAGGTTGAATGAGCATCGGAGGGAGTTCTATATCATGTATATCTATATCATCATAATCAATGGTAACCTCCACTTTATTATTAAATCGCATGTTCTCTAATGCCGCATAAGATTTCAAATATTCTATTTCTTCTTCTAAAGATATTAATGGTTGTGATGAATTATCAAGCGTTTTTCTAATAAGTTTTGCAAATTCAGATAAGTACATTAAAGCATTATCAACATCGTTATCAATTATATAATTTTGAATAGAATTTAAAGCATTAAATGTAAAATGAGGATTCATTTGAGATTGTAAAGCTTCAAGTTGTGTTTCTATCAAACGTTTTTGAATTTTCGCTTTTTTATACTCTCTGTTTTTAATAAATGAAATACGTTTCTTGTGTGCGATATACATGATAAAAATCAAGAAAGCAATGAGTATAGTAATAAACCACCATGTTTTCCAAAAGGGTGGAAGAATGGTGATGCTTGCTAACTTCGAAACGGAAACTGCTCCAGAGTTTAAATCTCGGGTTTTTACACGAACATCAAAAGAACCATTGGGTAAATATGGCAAATTTATATTGGTTGCATTAGAAATTTTACTCCAAGTACTATCGAGGTTTTGTACTTGGTAACTATATAATAATTTTTTAGGATAAGACTGGTTCGAGCTTTTAAAATAAAGGTCTAACGTGTTTTGATTATAAGGTAATTTTAGGTTATTACTTTTTTGCTTAAACCAAATATTATCTTCTGTAAGATGGTTAACATGATTAACCAAAACGTCTGTTAATTGTAATGTAATTTGATTAGTATCTTGATATATAATAGCATCTAAATCTAATTTATAGTATCCATTTGTAATTCCAACATATAATGTACTACCTAAAACTTTTGCCGAAGAAAAATTAATCATTTCCAAACCTTGTTCAGAATCTACAAATTGAAATTTTTCATCTCTAAAAATATTGAGCCCACTTTCCGTACCAACCAACAAAGAGTTTTTATAAGTTTCAAGAAATAAAATAGAGTTACCTATATATTCATTTCTTTCAATTGTTTTAAGTAGCTTAAAATCAGTGCTTATATCAGAGACATAAATATTTCCTGAATTTGATGCAGCAATTAATTTATTCGAAACTTTTGAAATAGCTAGATGATTAATCTCTTTTTCTGTAAACTTCCCAGAATTATTTAATGATACAAATTTTGTATAATCATAAGAGAATAGTCCATTAACTGGAGATGCTAAATAGAGTTTATTATTAGCTTTAGCTAATGATGTTATTTGACGTGGTGAATTGACATCATTACTATTAAATAAAGTAAACTTGTTCTTTTCTGGGGCATCATAATGAATTGGATTGTTTTCAACATCTTTATAAATAACAATTCCGCCAAATTGAACTGGACTAATTAAATCATATTGATTGTTAAAAGCAAATGCTCTAGGTTTTGTGGCATAAAATGTAATATTTTTAGTATCTATATTTACTTGAAATAAACCAAAATTTGTACTTACCCAAATACTATTCTTTTTAATTAACAATTTGTAAAAAACTAAATTTTCGTCTGACCCTTTGGTTGTCAAAGCCTGAAAATGAGATTTAGATTCTTGCTTATAAAACGATTTAAGAACCTCGAGGAAAGTTGTAGATTTTATTGTTGTTGAATCATTTTCACGATTGATTGTAAGACCATGTTGGTGTAGAAAAACTAAATTTTCATTAATAATTTCAATATCAGAAATAATTTGATTTTCTGTTTTGTTAAAGACAATGTTATTATTCAAATCAACAACATACAGACCTTTATCTAACGTACCAACAAATAGTCTATTAAATGGTTTATCAAAATACAAACATCTTATTTGATAACTATCAACACCAAAGGCGTTTGACATATTAATAAACCTATCGTTTTCAATTTTAAATAAACCACCATTGTTAGAATGGACACCCCAACCAGCACAATAAATGTTGTCTTTACTATCTTTAGCGTAATCCCATATAATAGATTTTCCAAATGTGTTGCTATAAGGTTGACCAGCAATAAATTTGTCAATATCATAATTATCTATAGCTCCAACTTTTGACAATAGCCTATTAGAAGTACCATTTGCATCATTTCCTAAATATAACTTGCTATCATCAAGAAATAATGAGAATATAGGAGACCTATTAACATCAACTTTTCTAACATTTTCAACACTTCCAAAATCAGATGAAAACTTGAATACACCTGAACGATAAGTAGCAAAATACACCTCGTCTTTATATAAAAGAAAGTCCATTATTTGGAATCTATCATGGTTGGTTTCTAATTCAAGGACTTTTTCGGTGTTGAGGTCTATTATATATAATCCTTTTTCTGTTCCAACCAGCAATTTGTTTTTGTAAATAAATATTTTTCTAACATGGCTTGAATCCAGCCCTTTATTACTACCAATTGTTGTAAAACGCTTGCCATCATATTTAGCAATTCCGCCACCATAAGTTCCAAACCATAAATTCCCTTTTAAGTCTTCTACTATATCCCAAATAGCATTATGGCATAAGCCATCTTCTACATAGAAATTGGTGATGTTATCATTTTCAATTTTTGATAATCCATTTTGGGTTCCAACCCATAAAATACCACGAGAGTCCTTAAATATTGATTCTATTTGATTGTTAGGTAAACCGTTGGTGATGGAAATTTGCATAGAAGGATGTATTTGAGTATAGCCTATAAAAGCACTCAAAAACATTGATAATAGTAAGAATTTAGTTTTTATGTAAAATAACATTTAAAAAGGATTCTTTTTTTCTGACGGAAACAGGTAACTGCTCACCATCAGTTAGCGTAATGTGTAGTGAGTCAATTTTATCGAATTTTTTCACAAAATTTAAATTCACCAAATATGATTTATGGATTCTGAAAAACAATTGATTGTTAATAAGGTTTTCAACAAACTTTAAAGTTTTTGCGAGATAAAATTCTTTACCATCAACACATTTAATTTTACAATAATTACTATCGGACTGACAATAAATTATATGATTCAACCTTTGCAACTCATACCCATTTTGAGTAGGCAATGCTATTTTGTTAAAAGAATCATTTTCTGAACTTAAATTTTCTAACAATAAAGAGATTCGTTCTTGACGTTTTAAATTGTCTCTATTGGCTTCAAATCGTCTGACGGTGCTTAATAAATCAATATGATTGATAGGTTTAAGTAAATAATCAAATGCCGCATGTTTAATAGCGTCAATAGCATAGTTTTTATGTGCTGTAGTGAATACTACCTCAAAATTTATATTATCAAAATGTTTGAATAGCTCAAAGCCATTTTCCTTGGGCATTTGAATATCTAAAAAAACTATATCTGGTTGTAATTGATTAATAGCCTCAACTCCAATTTTTACAGAATCACATGTTTTCAGTACAATTATTTTTTTATCAAAATAACGTGTGATGAGTTTTTGGAGAAACTCTCTTGCATTTTGTTCATCATCTACAATAATAGCTGTAATCATGTTTAAATCTAACTTAATAATCTAAAGTAATCAAATATGATTAGTTATCGTTGCGTTCAAGTTAGTTAACGAAAAAATTTTAAAAAATATTCCTGGATTTTTTCCGTACTTCTGTGCGACCAGTATTGAAATACCATTTTTACCTATTGTAAGGGAAGTTTTTTCGAGGCTCTCTAAAAATATCATTTTATATTTTTAAAGGTCTAAATACATATTACTATAACTCCCTAAAAGAGGGCCCCTCAGTGTTTATCTCACCCAACAGTGAGGTGTCGCTTTCATCTATTTCAGTAGGTATTAAAGGCTTATTATCATCCATATAAGATGAATAAAACTCAAAGTTAGAACCTTGAAATTTATCCAGCCTACAAATTTTAGATAGGTATTTATAAAGATATTCTTCTTCATCTATTTCTTGCATACTACTAATTCTAGTCATAAAATTTACATCTTCTAACTTTATAAGTTCTGGTGAATTTGCTTCACATTCCATGGTGCTGTGATTGGCGATACAGAATAATCTTTCATCAAAACCAAACGGAGGCATCGAAAAGGCATATAGCTTTTCATCAATTTTTGAGTATAAGCTGTAATGTTTTTCACCTTCAAGAACATGATAATATGCGATTAGTTTATTATTATCGTTGATAAAATTAGTAAAATCAGGTATTTTATTTAATACTTCAAAGTTTTCTCTTGAAAGCGTCTCTTCAATCTTGATATTAGCTGTTGACAGAGCTCTAGAAGCTTCGCTAATTGAGTTGTTTTCTAATTCTGATAAAGTATTAAGTAAGGTCTCAATACTCAATTCTAGAGCTTTATTTTCGGTTGAATTTGTTACCTCTCTTTTTGTTTCATGTTGAGGTAACACTTCAACTTTTTCTTCGGTTGAAGAGATGTTTTCTATTTCTTTTTCCGATTGAAAATCCAAACTAGATTGAATAGTATTGTTTTGAAATTCTTTTTCGGTTGAAAGAGAAATAGTATTTCCATAATCAGATTCTAATTTTTTAGTTAACTCAATTTTTTTATGAAGAGGCAAATTTGAAATATGACTTATTAATTCAAAATCTTTAACAGACTCTTCAGTTTTTTGAGATTTAATATGAACTTTCATTAATTGAAGTAATTTATTATTTAAATCCTTTAAATCTAAATCAAAACCCATTTGTTCCTTATTACTTTTATTATAAGTTTTCTTATTATTTATATTATTATTTTTCTTATAGTGCCTAGAATCTGGGAGATTTAAACCAGTTTTTGGGAAGTCAAATACAGTTTCTGTGAGGTTATTATCCATTTTCTGGGAACTAGGGTCAGAATTTGGGAATAGATTTGAACTCTCAACCGCAACAACTTCTTTCTTTATTGTTTTCTTTTTAGGTTTTAGATAATCTTGATAATTCTCATTAAGAATTAACTGACGTTTCAATCCTTTTGGGTGCAGCACCATTATTAATCCCTTTTTTTGAAGCTCAGGTAATGCGATATCACCTATTGTTGATGGTTTTACGCAAATATCTCTTGATATTGCCACATTTCCAGCGTAACATATTTTACCAGCAGATTGGAATGATTTCACATAACTCAAAACTAACTTGGAGCTTAACTTTAAATTGCTTTTCAGTATTTTAGAATTGACTTTGTAAAAGTCGCTATCGCAAAATTTCGGACAACATACTTTAATATTACCTTTTGATTGCTTAATCCTTTTATCATTAATCAAACCATAATATTCTAAGTCTTTAATAGCTCCATCAACAGTAGAACTGCTCAACCCTAAAGCATTTGCAATTTTTGTGTTGGATGCATAGCATTTTTTGCCAAAACTTTCAAAAGTGTAAATGTAAGTAGCAACTAATCGCCCACTTGAGGTTAATCTACTGTCAATTGCAATAGGTTTAAATAATTTGTAAAACTTTATTTCTTTATTCTTCATAACAAAACATTTTTATGAGCACATTCTTTTTTTAAATGCTCTTGATTAATAATATGATTATCCTTATTGAATAGAACAATAAAAGACACGCCTTAGGGCGACCCCCCTTAGGTCTTTTTTTACTTAGTGTGATTGTGTTATGTTTTGTTTTCTCCAGAACGGAGATAATACCTTTGAAGCATTGTTGAGCAATTATACTACACAAACAAAATAATTACAAGTTTTTACCAGGTTATTTTCATAAATTTGAGATTAAATCTTACAAAACAGCCTTAAAACGCCATAAATTACATGTTCGAAAACACATTTAAAAACATTGACGACCTCTTATATAAAGACGCTGGAGCAGATAGCGAACTGGATTACATTGGACAAACCTCATGGGTGATGTTCCTAAAGTATCTGGATGAACTTGAGCAAGACAAATCTGATGAAGCAGAGCTAAAAGGTGAAACTTACCAATACATATTAGACCCAGAATATCAATGGACCAATTGGGCAATGCCTAAAGGTGTAGATGGAAAGTTAGACCACCACAAGGCGATGACAGGCCCAGACCTCATACAATTTGTGGACCAGAAATTGTTTTCATATTTGGCTGGATTTAAACAAACAGCAGAAAGCCCACAAACTATAGAATATAAGATTGGGGAAATCTTCTCAGAATTAAAGAACAAGATACAGAGTGGTTATATTTTAAGAGACATTCTGGAATATGCCGATGAGCTACCATTCAGGTCTTCAACCGATAAACATGAGTTGAGCGAATTGTATGAGACCAAGATTAAAAACATGGGTAACGCTGGCCGTAATGGTGGGCAATATTACACACCCAGACCGCTTATTAGAGCCATGATTAATGTGGTAGACCCAAAGATTGGTGAAACTGTTTATGATGGCGCAGCGGGTTCCTGTGGCTTCTTATGTGAGGCTTATGATTACATGTATGAGCGCATGGATAAAACCACTGATAATCTTTCAACTTTAGAAGACAAGACCTTTTACGGTAAAGAGAAAAAGAACTTGGCGTATGTGATAGGTATCATGAATATGATTCTGCATGGTATAGAAGCGCCAAACATTATCCATACCAATACCTTGGGTGAAAATATACGAGATATCCAAGAGAAGAACCGTTACCATGTTATTCTGGCGAATCCACCATTTGGTGGAAAGGAACGAAAAGAAGTACAACAGAATTTTGATATTAAGACTGGTGAAACTGCTTTTCTATTTTTACAACATTTTATAAAGAGTTTAAAAACAGGTGGTCGCGCTGCCATCGTTATAAAGAATACCTTTTTAAGTAATACTGATAATGCCTCTGTGGCTTTACGTCAATATTTATTGGAGAGTTGTAATCTGCATACTGTTTTGGATATGCCAGGTGGAACCTTTTTAGGTGCTGGTGTTAAAACGGTGACTTTGTTCTTTCAAAAAGGAGAACCCACCAAGAGTATCTGGTATTACCAATTCGACCCTGGGCGGAATATGGGGAAGACCAACCCATTAAATGATAAAGATTTAGAAGAATTTGTAAAGCTACAGGCTACTAAAACCGAAAGTGAAAAGTCTTGGAATCTTAAAGTCGCAGAGGTTGATGAAGCTACTTATGATTTAAGCGTAAAGAATCCAAACACGCCAGAAGAAGCACCATTACGAAGCCCAGAAGACATATTAATAGAAATGGAAACTTTGGATATTGAAACCAATACCATTCTTCAATCGATTAAAGAGCTGATATGAGAGAAGGTTGGGAAGCTAAAAGTTGGGGAGAAGTTCTTGAAATAAGAAGCGGAAGAAACCAAAAGGAAGTTTTAAATCCTAATGGGAAATATCCAATATTGGGTAGTGCTGGCAAAATAATGGGCTATGCTGATGATTATATATGTGAAGCGGGTACTACTATAGTAGGAAGAAAAGGAACAATCAATAATCCTTTATTTATTAATGAAAAATTTTGGAATGTTGATACTGCATTTGGGTTACATTCTTTGGAAGAATTAGACAGATATTATCTTCATTATTTTTGTTTAAACACTGATTTTACTGAATTGGATAAAGGGTCTGGTCGACCTAGTTTAGTAAAAAAAGACTTATTACAAATCTCAATCCCAATCCCACCACTTACAGAACAACAACAAATAGTAGAGATATTAGACCAAGCCTTTGAAGCCATAGACCAAGCCAAAGCCAATATTGAGAAAAATATTGAAAATGCTAAAGAGCTGTTTCAATCCAAACTCAATGACATCTTTAGCCAAAAAGGTGAGGGCTGGGAAGAGAAGACTTTAAAGCAAATGTCTAAAATCATGTATGGTTATACTTCTAAAGTTGTTGAAAACGGCAATGTACAGTATGTTAGAATTACAGACATACAGGATGGAAACGTAAATTGGAATACAGTTCCTTTTGTTAATATTTCAGAAGAAGAAAAGCCTAAATATCAATTAACTAAAGGCGACATCGTATTTGCGAGGACTGGTGCGACTACAGGTAAGAGTTATTTAATGGAAAACCCGCCTAATTCTGTTTTCGCATCCTATTTAATCAGAGTACAATGTGATTCAAGTATACTGTTGCCATCATTTTTATATTTGTTTTTTCAAAGCGGTATTTATTGGCAAATAGTTGAACTAGGAACATCTGGAAGTGCGCAAGGTGGATTTAATGCTTCAAAATTGGGAGCAATGAAAATTCACTTTCCAAAAGATAAAAATCAACAATTGGAATATGTTAACTTGATTGAATCTATTAGAATGCCAATAGATGAAATGATTATGAATTATCAAATAAAGCTAAATGACCTTGAAGAACTCAAAAAATCCATTCTTCAAAAAGCCTTTGCTGGTGAGTTAACTAATAAAACGGTTGGGGTATGAGTGAGCAACAAAACATAGAATGGAAACAAAGTTGGCGAGATGAGTACCTAAAATGGATTTGTGCTTTTGCCAATACTGATGGTGGTAGGCTCTTTATTGGTAAGGATGATAATGGAGATACAGTTCACCTTCAAAACTACCAGAGCTTATTAGAGGATATACCTTCAAAAATTAAAAATTATATGGGCATTATTTGTCCTGTTAATTTACGTGATGACAGTGGAAGTAAGTATATTGAAATTGTAGTTAATAGTTATGCTAATCCAATTTCATATCGTGGTAAATACTACATAAGGTCTGGTAGTTCTACTCATGAGTTAAATGGTGTGGAATTAGCTGAATTTTTGTTACTTAAATCAGGTAAGACTTGGGATGAAATTGTTGTTGAAGATGCTTCCATCCAAGACATCAATAAAGATACTATAAAGAAATTTGTTGCAGACAGTAAAGGGAAAGGGAGATTACCTGATACTGATGGCTTAAATGACATTGACATTCTTGAAAAACTAAGGTTGGCTTATAATGGTCAAATTAAAAGGGCTGGAATAGTTTTGTTCGGTAAAGACCCTAATCGTTTCTTTCCTAACTGTAAAGTGATGATTGGTCGTTTTGGTAAGGATAGTGAAGATTTAAAGTTTCAAGAGGTTATTGAAGGCAATGTAGTTTATCTTCTAGATGAAGTTCAAAACATGTTGAATTATAAATTTTTAACTCGACCAATTGATTTTGAAGGCATGCACCGAAGAGAGGGAGACGAGTATCCTGTAGCAGCATTGCGAGAGATGTTATTGAATGCTCTGGTACATAAAAAATATATGGGTGCTACTATCCAGATTCGTGTATTTGATAACAAACTTTCTATATGGAATGAAGGAACCCTTCCCAATGGTATGACCGTTGATAATTTGAAAACAGAGCATAATTCTAAATCCCCGAATCCTGTTTTAGCTGATGCATGTTTTAAGGCTGGTTATATTGATACGTGGGGCAGAGGTACGTTAAAGATTTTTAAAGCATGTGATGAAGCTGGAATGCCTGAACCACAGATTATTGAAAAAGATGGTGGTATTGAAGTTATTCTTATTAAATCAATAACCGAAAAGCCTATTTCGGAAGAAACCAAAAAGCCTTCGGAAGAAATTCGGAACGCTTTCGGAACGCTTTCGGAACGTGTTCGGGAAGAATTCGGTACAAAAGTGGAAGCCACATTTAGAATTATATATCAGAAACCAGAATATACAGCAGAGGAAATCGCTAAAGAATTGGCTGTTACCTCAAGAACAGTAGAAAATCATCAAGCTAAATTAAAAGAAGCTGGTTATATTGAACGAAGAGGAGATAACGTTGGTGGATATTGGAAAGTATTATAAGGTATGAATGAGTCACAAACACAATACGAATTAATTGAACCAGCGCTTCGAGAAGCGGGTTGGGGAGTTGTAGAAGGGTCTCGTGTCTTTAAAGAATTTCCGATTACCAATAAAGAAAAACCAGGTGTACGTAACTATTCTCAACTTCGTGCAGACTATGTACTCATGTACAAGAACAGGAATCTAGCAGTTATAGAGGCTAAAAAAAGAGACCTGTATTACACAGAAGGTCTTGGGCAAGCTAAAGACTATGCAGACCGTCTAAACATTCGTTATACCTATACCACCAACGGACTTCAAATCTATGCTGTAGACATGGATGAAGCAGTTGAAGGTGACGTGGGCAAATACCCATCACCAGACGAGCTTTGGGAAATGACCTTTCCAAAACCAAAAGAAGAATATAAGGTAGAAATTGCAGGTTGGAAGGAGCGTCTATTCTCGGTCCCATTTGAAGACCGTGGAGGTACATGGCAACCTCGATATTATCAGAATAATGCTATTACAAAGACGCTAGAGGCTATTGCGGATAAAAAAGATAGAATCTTATTAACTCTTGCAACTGGTACAGGAAAAACAGCCATATCGTTTCAAATTGCTTGGAAGCTATTTCATGCCAAATGGAATTTAAGACGAGATGGCCAACGCAGTCCTAGAATCTTATTTTTAGCAGACAGAAACATATTGGCAGACCAAGCCTTCAACTCGTTCAATGCCTTTGAGGAAGACGCCTTGGTTCGTATAGCACCAGATGAAATCAGAAAGCGAGGTAAGGTTCCCAAGAACGGTAATATCTTCTTTACCATCTTCCAGACTTTTATGTCTGGTCCAGATGATTCACCAAACTTCGGTGAGTATCCCAAAGACTTTTTCGACTTCATAATTATAGACGAGTGTCACCGTGGTGGTGCTAACGATGAGAGTTCGTGGCGAGATATCATGGAATATTTTAGTCCAGCAGTTCAGCTCGGTCTAACGGCAACACCAAGACGAGATGTTAATGGTGATACGTACAAATACTTTAACGACCCAGTGTATATATATTCCCTTAAAGAGGGGATTAATGATGGTTTCCTAACACCTTTCAAGGTGAAGGAAATAAGCACCACAATTGATGAATATGAATATACTGGAGATGATGATATTGAAGGAGAAATAGATGAAGAGAAAAAATATACAGAAGCAGATTTCAACCGTATTATAGAGATTAAAGCTCGTGAAGAATTTAGGGTAAAGACCTTTATGGATATCATAAATCAGAGTCAGAAATCACTAGTGTTTTGTGCTACCCAAATACATGCAGCAGCAATTAGGGACCTCATCAATCAATATGCAGATACTAAAAACCCTAATTACTGTCATAGAGTAACGGCAGACGATAGTAAGATTGGTGAAAAACACTTACGAGACTTTCAGGATAATGAAAAGAGCATACCAACCATACTAACAACGTCAAGAAAATTAAGTACAGGTGTCGATGCACCAGAGATTAGAAATATCGTTTTGTTGAGACCTGTAAAATCCATGGTGGAGTTCAAACAGATTGTTGGTCGTGGAACACGTTTATTTGATGGCAAAGAATATTTCACAGTATTCGATTTTGTAAATGCACACGAACACTTCAAAGACCCTGAATGGGACGGGGAGCCATTGGAGCCAAAACCATACGAAGGTGGAGACGGAAAGCGAACATGCAAAACATGTGGTCAGCCAAAACCATGTGGATGCGTAAAGGAACCACCACCAACGTGTGAAGTTTGTAACAACGACCCATGTGTATGTGATGTACCACCAAAGAAAATGATAAAGGTCAAATTGGCGGATAATAAGGTCAGAGAAATAGATAGTATGATTAAGACATCATTTTGGAGTCCAACTGGAACTCCAATTTCGGCTCGTGAATTTATGGAGCAGCTATTTGGTGATTTACCATCATTATTCAAAAGCGAAGAAGAACTGCGTAGGCTCTGGGTTCTACCATCTACCAGAAAGAAGTTGCTCGAAGAGCTTAATGAAAAGGGCTATACCAATTCACAATTAGAAGACTTGCGCAAAATGGTCCATGGTGAAGATAGCGACCTATATGATGTGTTAAACTATGTGGCATATCATAAGGATTTGGTGCCACGTCTTGACCGAGCAGATAAAGCCAAGGTCCAATTAGGAGACTACAATCCAAAACAACAGGATTTCTTAAATTTTGTTCTGGACCAATATGTTAAAGAGGGTGTGGATGAATTAGATGACGCTAAATTACCAGACCTTTTGGAATTAAAGTATAAAGCAATTACAGATGCCAAGCGTGAGCTAGGAAATATTAAATCCATTAGAAACACTTTTATTGGGTTTCAAGAGCATTTGTATGGTGGTGAAGCTAGTTAATTAAGAGTTGTAAAAATATACTAATTAGTAATTTGAACTGAAAAATAAGACATTAATGGCGTCACGAATTAAAAATCAAAACTTCAAAATAAACTTATTGGATTTCATAGATAAATCTGATTTAAAAGCCCTTTGTCAATTAAAAGCTACTCTTGAAGATACAGATAATGAAACAAATGAATATCCATCAAAACCAGGTGAGCCATCTCTTAAAGGTATAAAAGATGTAACAGAAAAAGCATTTCAAAGAGCTGTTTACAACGCACAAAAAATAGTGATTGATTATGGGGAGTCAAAAAAAGAAATTGTTCAATGGTGGGATTTTGAACTTCCAGTTGTGTTTAATAGTAAGTCAAGAAGGCCTTGTCTTGACCTTATTGGCACTACAATGGATGATATTCCTGTAATTTGCGAATTAAAATATAGTGATAAGTCAAATTCAGACCATCCAATTTATGGAGCTGTTGAATTAATTATGTATTACTATTATATTCTTTGCAATCATAAAGTACTCGACAAATATGATATTCATCACAAAGGATTAAATAAGTTTAAATGGAGCTCTATAGCAGATATTACATTCCCAAAATTATTATTAGTTGCTAATGAGAAGTATTGGAAATATTGGCTTGAAAGAATTGGTAAAAAATCATTCATGAATCAAGTCTTAGAATTATGTGAAATATTAAATGTTAAAATTGATTGTTGTGTTGCAAAAGACGAAGAATTTCGATTGCAGAAAGGAGAAAATGATGAATACACTCCTATAATAACTTCAACGACATGGGTCAAAGTAAAATAGAATTAAAAAAGAGCAAGAATCCAATATTAAATTTGATGAATCAAAACTCCTAGACCTATTAGAAACACTTTCATTGGATTTCAAGAACATTTGTATGGTGGTGAGGCGAGCTAATATCGTTTCTTTAATTACAAAGCTGTTTTATTTTCTCTTTTAATAATAAATTGCCTGAAAACCAGGATATTAGTATCTTTACAGAACAAAAGTTCATTAAAAATCTGCTAAAACTTGCATATAACTTGCACGTAAAAAAGCAAAGTCGAATAAAGTCAATAATAACAAGCTATTCGGGCAGAAGGAAACCTGACTCATAATCAGGTGGTCCTTGGTTCGAGCCCAAGTGGGACCACTATTAAAATAAAGCCTTACGGAAACGTAAGGCTTTATTATTTTGTTTGGGTTAAACAAATGGTTAGAAATTAAGCAACTAATTAGGTCTTAAATTATTT
>Ga0209345_10003169_pt1 | contig 17167 bp, 14 predicted proteins | sample Cruoilmetagenom7_FD_187294 | JGI IMG/M metagenome (GOLD analysis project Ga0209345, IMG submission 187294) | Oil polluted marine microbial communities from Coal Oil Point, Santa Barbara, California, USA - Sample 7 (SPAdes) (version 2) | ecosystem: Environmental > Aquatic > Marine > Oil seeps ...
GGGCGGCGGGACTCCCCCGCGCCTAAACAGACAGGGGACGCCCATGGCCCGCCGCAAGAAAATCTACGAAGGCAAAGCAAAGATTCTCTATGAAGGCCCAGAGCCGGGAACGATTGTTCAGTACTTCAAAGATGATGCCACTGCTTTCAATGCGCAAAAGAAAGACGTCATTGACGGCAAAGGTGTGCTAAATAACCGTTTGTCCGAGTTTTTTATGACCGGTCTGAACCAGATTGGCGTGCCGACGCACTTTATCAAACGTCTCAATATGCGCGAACAACTGGTCCGTCAGGTCGAGATCATTCCGCTGGAAGTGATTGTGCGCAACTACGCGGCAGGCACTATGTCCAAGCGTTTGGGCATCGAAGAAGGCACGCAGCTGCCGCGGCCGATCGTCGAATATTGCTACAAAGATGATTCCCTTGGTGATCCTCTGGTTACCGAAGAACATATTGCTGCGTTCGGCTGGGCCACGCAGCAGGACATGGACGATATTCTCAGCCTCGCGCTGCGGGTTAACGACTTTATGTCCGGTATCATGATGGCTGTCGGCATCCGTCTGGTAGATTTCAAGATTGAGATTGGTCGCGTTTATGACGGTGACTTCCAGCGGTTGATCATCGCAGATGAGATTTCGCCGGACAGCTGCCGGTTGTGGGATATCGAATCCGGTCGCAAGCTCGACAAAGACGTGTTCCGCCGCGATCTTGGTTCGCTGACCGATGCCTATACGGAAGTCGCGCAGCGCTTGGGCGTGATGCCTAAGAACTCCGGTCCGGTAACAAAGCCTACATTGATCAACTGACACCGGGTCGGTTGAAGTTATTTGGCAAAACGAAGAAGAGGGACGCGCCATGAAAGCACGGGTGCATGTGATGTTGAAGAACGGGGTTCTGGACCCACAGGGTGAGGCCGTGCGCCATGCTCTGGGTGCGATGGGCTTTGATGGCGTGCAGGGTGTGCGCCAGGGCAAAGTGATTGAACTGGATCTGGCCGAAGGTTCTACACAGGCTGACGTTGAACAGATGTGTGAAAAACTTTTGGCCAACACGGTCATCGAAAGCTACACGGTGGAGATGGTCTGATGCGCGCAGCGGTAGTTGTATTTCCCGGCTCCAACTGTGATCGCGATCTCGCGGTCGCCTTTGAACAGGCGGGCGCCGATGTCACGATGGTTTGGCACAAGGATAGTGAACTGCCGCAGGGCATTGATATTGTTGGTATACCCGGCGGCTTTTCCTATGGCGATTACCTGCGCTGCGGTGCGATTGCTGCAAACTCTCCCATCTGTAAATCTGTCGCAGCACATGCAGGGCGCGGCGGCTATGTCATGGGGATTTGCAACGGCTTTCAGGTGCTTACTGAAACAGGCCTTCTGCCCGGCGCGCTTTTGCGCAATGCCGGTCTGAAATACATCTGCAAGACGGTTGGCTTGAAGGTTGTTACCTCTGCCTCTGACTTTACCGCTGGTTACAACGCTGGCGATGTGATCGACATTCCGATTGCACATCACGATGGCAATTATTTCGCTGATGCAGAAACGATTGCCACGCTGAAAGGCGAGGATCGTATCGCCTTTACCTACACGGACAATCCAAACGGGGCGCAGGCGGACATTGCTGGTATCCTGTCGGAAAATCGCCGTGTCCTTGGCATGATGCCACACCCCGAGCGTGCGGCCGATGCTGGCCACGGTGGCACTGACGGGGTGGCGCTCTTCCGCGCATTGGCAGGGGCGCTGACGACTGCTTGACTTGAGCGCGCGCTGCCCTGTGGTAGTGTGTCACAATGAGCACTGATAACATCGCCACAACACCGCCCTGGCAACCCGCTGCGTTTAGCTGGCGGGTTCGCATCGGTTTGGCGGTGATGCTTGTTTTTGCCGTTGCCGTCATTTCGGTGACCAACCGTTTGCTGACAGACCGTTTTACCGAAAGTACCCGTAACCGTGCTGAATTGCGTATCGCGCTCTACGGCGGCAACCTCTTGGCCGAACTACGTCAGAACGCGATTGTGCCGCAGCTGTTGGGCCGTGACCCGACGTTGATTTCAGCACTTGAAAGCGCGGATTACACGCTTTCGACACAGCGGCTGATCTCCTTCGTTGAAGAGATTGGTGCGGCGTCCTTGATGCTGCTCGACACGGACGGCCGGACGGTTGCCGCTACAGACCGCAACCGGATCGGGGCAGCGCATCGGTCCCAGCCCTATTTCGTCGATGCAATCCGGTCTAATACGACCATTTTCAGCGTAACCCGTGATGAAACGGGCGGCTACGGCTTTTTCTACTCTCGCCGCATCCAGAATGGCGGCACGACGGTGGGCGTTATCGCCGTCGAGGTCGATCTCAAGAAGTTCGAGCGCGCGTGGGCGGGGATCTCGGATGCGGTTATTGTGCTGGACAGCAACGAAGAAATCCTGCTGGCCACCGAACCGCGCTGGCGCGGCAAGACAGAAGCGGAAGCACTGGAAAATCAAACTCCGCAAAGCGCGATCGAACGTGCCATTCAGGCCACCGCTGATTGGACGGCCTTGCCCCCCGATGCCTACCTGCGCGGCGAAGCTGTGATGCGGCTGGATGCGCGGGTGAATTTTCGCGGATGGCGGATGGTCAGCTACACCACCTATGCCAGCGTGCGCGAACGGGTGAATGGCGTTCTGGCCCTCGAAGTCATGGGCTTTGCGATTCTTCTGGCGCTGACTTTCTATTTTCTGAGCCGCCGAACCGCGGGTCGCGCTGCTATTTTTCAACGTGAATCGGCAGAGCTTCGCGCATTGAACGCAGCACTACAGCGGGAAATTGCTGAGCGTAAGCGTGTGCAAGAGACGCTTGCAGTGGCAGAACAAACGCTTGAACAGTCTAGTAAATTGGCCGCGCTAGGCGAGATGTCGGCGGCGGTAAGCCATGAGCTGAACCAGCCACTGGCCGCGATGAAGACATATCTGGCGGGCGCACGGCTGCTGTTGCAGCGCAACCGACCCGAGGAAGCGCTAAGCTCATTCGGGCGGATTGATGATCTGATCGAGCGTATGGGGGCGATCACCAGACAGCTCAAATCCTATGCCCGCAAGGGCCAGGAGGTGTTTTCACCTGTCAACATGGCTGACGCGCTGGCATCGGCATTGTCGATGATGGAACCGCAGTTGCGGCAGCGGCAGGTACAGATTGTACGGATACTGCCGGATGAACCCGTATATACTCTTGGTGACAGGATGCGGATCGAACAGGTTTTGGTTAACCTCTTGCGGAACGCACTTGATGCCACCAAATCAGAAAGACACCCGAAAGTTGAGATCATCTTGAGTGCGGGGGAAACGGTGACATTGACGGTGCGTGACAACGGCCCCGGTATTGAGGACTTGGATGCGCTGTTCGAGCCGTTTTATACAACCAAGCAGCCCGGCGACGGGGTCGGTCTTGGCCTTGCGATCTCTTCGGGGATTGTAAGCGATCTGGGTGGTCGGTTGACAGCCCGGAACGGGCAGGGCGGCGGCGCGGTATTCGAGATGCAATTGCCGTTCTATGACGGCACACAGGAAACAAAGGCGGCGGAATAAACTATGGCACAGGCGATGAAGATTGCGATTGTCGACGATGAAAAAGATATGCGCCAGTCAATCAGCCAATGGCTGGCTTTGTCGGGATACGACACAGAAACGTTTGCCAGTGCGGAAGACGCGCTGAAGGTATTGGGCCCTGATTATCCGGGTATCGTGATTTCGGACATCAAGATGCCGGGCATGGACGGGATGCAGTTCTTAAAGAAGCTGATGGGCAGTGACAGCGCGTTGCCTGTGATCATGATCACAGGTCACGGTGATGTGCCAATGGCCGTTGAAGCAATGCGTGTTGGCGCCTTTGATTTCTTGGAAAAGCCGTTCAATCCGGACCGGATGAGCGAGCTGGCCAAAAAAGCGACAGCAACGCGCCGTCTGGTGATGGATAACCGTTTGCTGCGTCGAGAACTAAGCGATGGCGGCCAGCTGATGAAAAAGCTCATTGGTCAAAGCCCGGTGATGGAGCGTTTGCGCGAGGATATTCTCGATCTTGGGCAGGCGGATGGACATGTCCTGATCGACGGTGAAACAGGTACAGGTAAAACATTGGTGGCGCACGCGCTGCACGCTGTCGGTAGCCGTGCTGGCAAGAAATTCGTGCTGGTAAGTGCATCTGCCTATGAAGAAGACGCTCTGAGCAAGCGTCTGTTTGGTCCGATGCAGCCCGAAGACGCGCAACTGCCGGCCATCGAAGAGGCGCGCGGCGGAACCTTGGTGCTGGAAGATGTCGAGGCGCTAAGCGAGACACTTCAAGCACGCCTGTTGTCGGTTATTAACGAACAGGGCACGCCGGCAGAGACGCGGATCGTGGCCATCTCAAACCTGCAAGAAGCGGGCCGTACGTCTGAAGATGTCCTGCGTTCAGATCTTTTTTACCGGTTGGCGGCATTGCGGATCACGGTGCCGCCGTTGCGCCAGCGCGGCGAAGACATTCTGACCCTTTTCACCCGCCTGAGCGACCAGTTCGCCGAGGAATACGGATGTGATGCTCCACAGGTAACCGCGCAAGAGGCCGCGCAGCTGTTGCAGGCCCCGTGGCCGGGCAATGTGCGTCAACTCATCAACGTGGCAGAGCGTGCCGTCCTCCAGTCGCGCCGCGGCTCTGGCACGATCGCATCGCTGCTGATGTCGGACCATGATGAAATGCAGCCGGTGATGACGACAGAGGGCAAGCCTCTTAAGGAATATGTAGAGGCGTTCGAGCGGATGCTGATCGACAACACGATGCGCCGTCACAAAGGCTCTATCTCATCCGTGATGGATGAGCTGTGCCTGCCACGCCGCACGCTGAATGAGAAGATGGCCAAATACCAACTCCAGCGGTCAGATTATCTCTGAGCGAAGGATTAAATCAAAGAAAAAGGGGCGCCAGAACGGTGCCCCTTTTGCTATTTGGTCTTTCGGGGACTGTTCGGAAAATCAGCCGCCTCCAAGTTTGTACATCTGGGTCGGATTGCCTTCATCATCTGTGCGGCACATCCAGCGTTCCTGAAGTGCGGGTACGTCGACGATGAACTGGTTGATTTCGACAATCGGTAATGTGGTGTTGAGCTGTGCGGTTGCATCGCCTGTCTGCTCTTTGATCACTGCCACACATTTGCGGTTGGCGCGTGCATCACGGCGTACATCGGGATCGGGATCAAATTCGGCTGGATCACAGGCCGCGAGGGCCAAAGTTGCCATGCTCGCGAAAAGGGCAGGGCGTGCAAGAAATCGCATATTGTCTCCTAGATGTTAGCGGCGCGCGCGAATGCGCCCTGATTGTTGCAGAAAACCGTAAGGGCAAATTATACGAACGGCAACATGCCTCAGGGTGGTTTTCGGGGTCAATCCTTTGCCGGAATTCACCGTGAAGTGTAATTTAGGTGGTCTGAGGTATGATTGCCCATTGTGTTTGCCGCGCTCGTCCTCTTATCTAGGGGGATGGGCTGCTGTGGATAAACACAGCACTTAGAGCCCGATGAAGAGTTTCGCTGCTGCCTTTTGGCACACCGCCTGAGTGCAGCAGACCGATTGGCCGGAAACGGCGAAGAGACGCTGATGGACATCTAGGGTTTAACGCCTGAAATGACACAGTTTTTAATGGATGCGCGGCGCACCTTGCACAACAAGGCAGTGATCCCGCATCGGAGAAGAACCGCGATGACGCGCGCAAACGCTGATAACAGTTTCGGAGGTGGCCCCTTGGGCCGCACCGCTGCGCCGTCCCACATCGCCCTGACAAGACACTCGGCCCTGCGAGCAGCCCCCCCCGGGAGGCCTGCGCGTGCGCGCCCGTGCAAAAGAGTAAAATGCCTAAGAAAATGCTTATCGATGCCACCCACGCGGAAGAAACCCGCGTTGTTGTGGTGGACGGAAACAAGGTCGAAGAATTCGATTTCGAATCTGAAAATAGACGCCAGTTAGCCGGTAATATCTATCTCGCCAAGGTGACGCGCGTTGAGCCGTCATTGCAGGCGGCTTTTGTGGACTACGGTGGGAACCGCCACGGCTTCCTCGCGTTTTCGGAAATTCATCCGGACTATTACCAAATTCCCGTTGCAGACCGTGAGGCGCTGCTGGCGGAAGAACGTGCGTATGCCGAAGCGCAAGCCGCCAAGGATGAAGAAGACGAAAAGCCCAAGCGCCGGACGCGGTCGCGGTCTCGCAAGCCAAAGGCTGCCGAGGCGGCAACAGATGACGCCAAGACATCAACAGACATTGATGGCATGGAGACCGTTGATCTGGACGCGGATGAAGTAGAAGTCGCAGAAGGCGAAGCTTCTTCTCCGATGGAGCGGGTCAAAGAAACACCGGTAGAGACGCCAGCAGAAACAGCTGATGCCGATGAAGAGGGCTCCGACGATCAGGACGATGCGGAAGGCGATGCAACTGCTGATGCCTCTGACAAGGACGAGAATATCGAATCTGTCGCCGACGAGGACGACAGCGAAGATATCCGTCCGGTGCGCAAACCCCGTCCACGCCGTTACAAAATCCAGGAAGTGATTAAAGTACGCCAGATCCTGCTGGTTCAGGTCGTCAAGGAAGAGCGCGGCAACAAAGGCGCTGCCCTGACCACTTATCTTTCACTGGCTGGCCGTTACTGCGTTCTGATGCCAAACACCGCGCGTGGTGGTGGTATCTCGCGCAAGATCACGAACGCTGTTGACCGCAAAAAGTTGAAAGAGATCGCGCAAGAGATCGAAGTGCCTCAGGGTGCTGGACTGATTGTGCGTACTGCCGGCGCCAAGCGGACCAAAGCTGAAATCAAGCGGGACTATGAATATCTGCAACGCATGTGGGAGCAAATCCGCGAGCTGACGCTGAAATCCATAGCACCTGCGAAAATCTACGAAGAAGGCGATCTGATCAAACGGTCGATCCGTGACCTCTATAACCGCGACATTGACGAGGTATTCGTAGAAGGTGAGCGCGGCTACCGCATCGCCAAGGACTTCATGAAGATGATCATGCCGTCCCATGCGAAGAACGTAAAACGCTATGAGGAAAACCTGCCGCTGTTCGCGCGGTATCAGGTCGAATCCTACCTGTCAGGCATGTTCAATCCTACGGTTCAGCTGCCCTCTGGTGGTTATATCGTGATTGGCGTGACTGAGGCGCTTGTCGCCGTCGACGTAAACTCGGGCCGTGCCACCAAGGAAGGCAGCATTGAGCAGACCGCGCTCAAGACCAACCTTGAGGCCGCAGCCGAAGTTGCGCGTCAGCTGCGCCTGCGCGACCTTGCAGGTCTGATCGTGATCGACTTCATCGACATGGACGAGCGTAAGAATAACGCTGCCGTTGAAAAAATGATGAAGGATAAGCTCAAGACTGATCGTGCGCGCATACAGATTGGCCGCATTTCGGGCTTTGGCCTGATGGAAATGTCCCGCCAGCGTCTGCGTCCCGGCATGATTGAGGCGACAACACAGCCTTGTACTGCCTGCCACGGCACTGGCCTCATCCGGTCGGATGACAACCTTGCCCTGGCGATCCTGCGGACCATCGAAGAGGAAGGCACACGCCGCCGTTCACGCGAGGTGCTGATTAAGGCGCCTGTCGGCATTGCCAATTTCCTGATGAACCAAAAGCGCGAACACATCGCCAACATCGAAATGCGCTATGGTCTTAGCGTGCGGATCGAAGGGGACCCGCATTTGGTAAGCCCTGATTTCTCTATCGAGAAATTCAAGACTGCTACGCGTGTTGTACAACAGCTCTCGCATGTCGTGTCGGTTGATACGTCTTTGATGGACGAGATCGACGAAGCGGATGCAGCCGAGGCAGAAGCCGCAGAAGCGGCGGCCGAAGCAGAGAACGTCAGCGAAGCACGTCCGGATGCAACCACACCCGCCCAAGAGGATGGTGAGGACAAGCCAAAGCGCAAACGTCGCCGGAGACGGCGCAGCCGTGGTGGCCGCTCTACGTCGGATGACCAGCAGTCGGACGAGAACCAGTCTGGTGAAAGCCAGTCCGGTGAAATCCAGTCTGAGGGAGACGACACTGCCAAAACCGACGCAGATCAACCTGCTCCGGAAACTGTCGACGCGACTGCCGAAGAAGCGGCCAAGCCGAAGCCACGCAGCCGTTCTCGTAGCCGCAAGCCGAAGGCAGAGCCTGTTGCTGTAGACGCACCGCAGGAAACCTCCGAAGCGCCTGCAGAAGCAGCTGCCGAGGAAGCACCAGCAGCTGAGGAAAAGCCCAAGCCCAAGCCCAAGCGGACCCGTGCGCCGCGCAAGCCAAAAGCGGTGCCTGTAGCTGAAGCGGAAGAAACTCCTGCGTCTGAGGGCGCCGCAGCTTTGGATGCGCCTGCTGATCCAGTGGCAAAGGCCGAACCTAAGCCAAAGGCGACGCGCAAGCCGCGCACCACCACGAAAAAGACAGCGCCGAAGAAGACCGAAGAACCGGCTGAGGCCGTTGCTCCCGTCGAGGCACCCGTGGCGGTACCGGTTGCCGCGCCAGAACCCGCGCCCGTTGCGGCACCTGAGCCGGTTGCCGAAAAGGTTCAAGCACCAGAACCGGTAGCAGAGCCTGAGGTGAAGGCCGAAGAAGAACCGGCAAAGCCGCGGCGCAAGGGCTGGTGGTCACTTGGCAGTCGCTAAACGCTGGATGATCTGAAACAATAAAAAGGCAGGCTTTCGGGCCTGCCTTTTTCGTTTGACGGGGCGGGCGGTTCAGCCTGCTTTTTCAATCACATAGATTTGCGTATCGCCATCTTCACTGCTTTCCACCAGCGTGTGACCGGCCTCTGTACAGAAGTGCGGTACATCGATCACTGCAGCAGGATCATCGGCACGCATACGCAGCCTGTCACCCGAATTCAGCGACTGCAGTCGCTTGCGTGCTTTAAGTACGGGCAGGGGGCACAAAAGCCCTGTGGCATCAAGATCATGTATCATGCGCCAAGATGTAGGCCGCATGTTACAGCCTGTCCACAGCCTTGTGACAACGTGACAGGTGACGACAGGCCCAACAGAGTATACCTGTGACCCATGTTTGGAATCGACCTTATTGACGCAAGTCTTTTGCCCGCGATCATCGTGGCCCTGCTGGCCGGTGTGATCAGCTTTTTGTCGCCTTGTGTGCTGCCGATTGTGCCGCCTTACCTGGCCTACATGAGCGGGGTGAGCCTGAACGACATGAGCTCGGTCAGCGCCGCGCGGCGCCGTGCGATTGTGGCTGCGCTGTTCTTTGTCATGGGGCTCAGTACGGTTTTCTTGATCCTCGGATTCACGGCGTCGGCCTTCGGGGCGTTCTTTCTTCAAAACCAGATACTCTTTAGCCAGATTTCTGGCGTTGTGGTGATCATTTTTGGTATCCATTTTCTTGGTATCTTCCGTATTCCTTTCCTCGACCGCGAAGCGCGGATGGATGCAGGCGATAAAGGAGGCTCCTCATTTGGCGCCTATCTTTTGGGGCTGGCTTTTGCGTTTGGCTGGACGCCCTGTATCGGTCCGCAACTTGGCGCTATCCTGTCCTTGGCTGCGTCCGAAGGTTCGGTCTCGCGTGGCACGCTTTTGCTGGGCGTATATGCGCTTGGCCTCGGGATTCCCTTTCTGTTGGCGGCTATGTTCATGACCCGCGCCGTAGGGGTGATGAACAAGCTCAAACGCCACATGAAAGCGATTGAACGGGTCATGGGATTGCTGTTGTTGATCGTCGGTATTGCCATGCTCACTGGCGCCTTCTCGACCTTTAGCTTCTGGTTGCTAGAGACCTTTCCAGCGCTTGGAAGTCTGGGCTAACGCCAAGGGTCTTACTTTGGCCGATAACCCGCGTTAGCATGGGTCAAACAAATATGAGGCCCGAGCAGACCCATGGCTGCCCCCCGCACAACCGTGTCCCGTCGGCGGGTGTTCTACATCCCCGGTTATGACCCGATACATCCCCGCCGCTACCGCGAGCTTTACCGAAAGGAATCCGCCTTGCAGGCAGGTATTTCCGGCTATGGTATTTCGCTGTCCGCGCGGCAGGGCGGCGTGCGATATGGCTGGGATGTCAAAGGTTTGATCGATGGCGTGGATGTGGATGCTTTGGTGGATGTGTTGGTTTGGTCCGACATCGTGCGCGACAGTATGGATACCTCAATCCTTGCCACTTACTGGCAACTTTTGCGCACCGCATGGGTCTATATCAGCACCGGAGCATTGGGCCGCCTGATGCGGTTACGCAAAGGACCCGTCATCGCCGCGCTTTACCCGGTGGGCATGTTGCTGATCCAGCTGCTTGTTGCCGTGGCGGCGGCCTTTGCCGTTAACTGGACAGGAAAACATCTGCTGGTGCCGCTGATGGGCCTCTGGGGGCAGGCAATAGCGGTAGGCGCATCCGTTGCTGTCGCGATATGGCTTTTGAACTGGTTCAAGGCCAAAGATGGTAAGTTCTTTGCCTACTACCTGATGCATGATTACGCCTATGGCGCATCGACGCGTGGTGCCAACATGCCCGAATTGGAACGCCGTATTGGGGAATTTGCCGATGCCATTGCCGAAGCGTTGGCAGATGACGTGGATGAGGTTTTGGTCGTTGGCCATTCCTCTGGCGCGCATCTAGGCGTTTCTGTCTTGGCCGATCTGATCCGCGCAGGCCGCGTGCCACCGGATGGTCCCGCGCTTGGGTTTCTGAGTTTGGGGCAAGTGGTACCGATGGTCTCTTTTCTGCCCGATGCCCACCGCCTGCGCGCTGATCTGGCCTATCTCAGCGTCACTGACGCGCTCACCTGGATAGATGTAACTGCCCCCGGCGACGGGTGTGCCTTTGCGCTATGCGATCCGGTCAGCGTGAGTGGCGTTGCGCCAGAGGGCAAACGCTGGCCGCTGGTGTTCTCTGCGGCCTTTACCCAATCTCTTAGCCCCGAGCGTTGGAAGGCACTGCGCTGGCGGTTCTTCCGGTTGCACTTTCAGTATATGTGCGCCTTCGATATGCCCCGCGATTATGATTACTTCCAGATTACGGCTGGCCCTATGACCCTAGCCGACCGTTATGCAGGGCGTCCAGCGTCCAAATCGCGGATTGAGGAACCTGTGAACAAATTCACGAGCATGGCCGCATGATCCTGCCACCCAAACCGCAGAGTAGGCCGGATAAAGTATCGCTCTGGCGTTATGCCAGATTGTTCCGGTCAGATATTTTGTCAGCCCAGCCCGCACGGTTATACCGCGCGTGGATGGCTGAGTTTCGCACGCCGTTTTTTCGGAGCTATCTGATCAATCAACCTGATCTGGTGCAGCGCGTACTGAAAGAGCGGCCAGATGACTTTCCGAAATCCGACCGCGTCAACGAAGGGCTGCGCCCGCTTTTGGGGAATTCGGTGTTTGTCACCAATGGCGAGACATGGAAGCGGCAGAGGCGTATTATTGATCCGGCATTCGAAGGAGGCCGCCTGCGCGAGACTTTCCCCGCCATGTGGGACGCAGCAGAGGCGGCGGCGGCCCGGCTTGCTGTTCAGGATGGCCAGACGATAGAGATCGAAGAAGAGACAAGCCATGCAGCAGCGGATGTGATTTTCCGGACACTGTTTTCGTTGCCGATTGACCACCATCTGGCGCGCGATGTTTTTGAAGAATTCCGTGCCTATCAACGCAGCCAACCCATTCTGAACCTTGCAGCTCTTGTGCCGCTACCGCGCTGGATGCCGCGGCTATTTCGCCGCGATACCAAACGCAGTGCTGCCCGTATTCGCGCGCTCATCACCCAACTTACCCAACAACGTGCCGATGACATCGCGGCCGGGACAGCGCCTGCGGATTTGGCGACCAAGATCATGATGACCCCAGATCCTGAAATAGGCGAAACTTTCACGACCGATGAAATGGTGGATCAGGTGGCGATCTTTTTTCTTGCCGGTCATGAGACAAGCGCCTCAACGCTGGCCTGGGCGCTATATCTTATGGCGCTTTATCCCGAATGGCAGGACAGGCTAGCGCAAGAGGCCTCAGCGCTGGATACCTGCAACTTTAGCGTTATGGGAAAGCTGCGCCTGAGTCGGGATGTGTTTCGTGAAACCCTAAGGCTCTATCCGCCGGTCCCGATGATGGTGCGCGAAAACAGCTGCCCGGAAAATATGCGCAGCCGTGAGATTAACGCAGGCTCTCAGCTTGTGATCAGCCCGTGGCATCTGCATCGGCATACGCGTTTATGGGACAATCCCGATGGGTTTGATCCGGACCGCTGGCAGACCGAGAACGGAAAGGCCTGCCAGCGTGACGCGTTCATTCCTTTCAGCGCAGGCGCGCGGGTCTGTCCCGGTGCAGGTTTCGCGATGATCGAAGGGCCGTTGATCCTAAGCCGGATTTTGCGCGACTATCAAGTCGAGGCGGGGCCAGTGCCTGTGCCTGTCGCACATCTGACCGTCCGGGCCAAAAATGGCATACGCCTCAAAATCAGACGCCGTGAGCGTTAACAGGGTCAAAGCGACTAGCGCTGTTGGAGCGAACGCTTTAGAAGAGGCGACAATTGGTTTCCAGCTTACAAAGGCAATATTCATGTCCGCAAAAGACGCACAACGCACCCGCATCGCAACAGCACCCGGTTTTATTGCCGCGCTGGACCAATCTGGTGGGTCGACGCCTAAAGCATTGCAACAATACGGTGTTGAGCCGTCAGACTATTCTGGCGATGCCGAGATGTACGCCGCCGTGCACGCCATGCGCAGCCGCATTATTCTGTCGGACCCTTTCACCTCTGAAAAAGTTCTGGGCGCCATCCTGTTTGAGCGGACGATGGACAGCGATATCAATGGCAAACCCACAGCACAGATATTGTGGGAAGAGCGCGGCGTGGTCCCATTTCTGAAAATCGATAAAGGTCTCGCGGATGAGGCAAACGGTGTTCAGCTGCTCAAACCGATGCCTGATCTGGATGCTTTGTTGGCTAAGGCCAATGAGAAGGGCATCTTTGGCACGAAGGAACGCTCGCTTATTCTTGAGGCCAACGCGCAAGGCATCGCGGATGTGGTTGCCCAGCAGTTCGAGGTGGCAAAGCAAGTGGCTGCCGCCGGGCTGGTGCCGATTGTCGAGCCTGAAGTTCACATCGACAGCGCTACCAAGGCAGAGGCAGAGGGTATGCTGGAAGCCGAAATAATGAAGCATCTGAATGACTTGACAGATGGTGTTGATGTTGTTCTTAAGCTGACGATTCCGACAAAGGCGGGTCTGTACGACGCTGCCGCGGATCACCCGCGCGTCTTGCGCGTGGTCGCATTGTCGGGCGGTTACTCTACCAACAAAGCATGTGATCTTCTGAGCCAAAACCACAAGATGATCGCGAGCTTTAGCCGTGCCTTGGCCGAAGGGTTGAGCGTCAAGATGAGCGATGCAGAGTTTGACGCAGCGCTTGGCCGGAACATCGACCAGATCTTTGCGGCATCGGTTGCCTAAGGCGCTGAGTTTTCAAATATCAAACGGACACCTCTAGGAAATCTCCTAGAGGGTCATGCAGATGTAATAGTTTTTTGGAAACGGGATGATTTGATCAGCGTTTTCTAAAACGTAGATTGCAACAGATCACTCTGCGAAAATTTTCATAAAGATTATACTATTCGGATCGCGGCAAACGATCCTTCAAACTTGCCAAAACATAGACGCGGATGGCCGAGGCCAATCCGCTGTCCATTCCGCGCTTTGCATCAATTTCGGCAACTAGTGCGTTGATTGGCATGGATTTTAATCGCGCAATTGCGCGTAGCTCTGCCCAGAATGGAGCCTCAAGTGAGATAGAGGTGCGGTGCCCGTGCAACGTGACGGAGTGTTTGACGGGCCGCGCGCTCATGTTTCTCGCTTATGACCTTCGAGATTGCGTGCAATCTGTTCCGCGCGCGCCTTCAACGCCTCTTTCTGCGCCTTGGATTGGCCGAAAGCGACAGCGTTTTCATCCGCGCGCGCCTTACGAGACGTACGGCCGCGCTCTTTGCGGATTTTATTGAGGTTCAGGGGCGTGGTCATTTCGGTCCAATCATATTCTCCGGCCGCACCACGCGGTCGAATGTTTCGGCATCGACAAAGCCAAGCGCGATTGCCTCTTCTTTGAGGGTCGTGCCGTTCTTATGCGCCGTTTTCGCAACTTTAGTTGCGTTATCGTAGCCGATTTCGGGGGCCAGTGCAGTGACCAACATCAGCGATTCACGCATCAGTTTCTCGATCCGGTCGGCGTCAGCTTTCAGGCCAACAACAAGGTTATCGGTGAACGCAGATGCCGCATCGCCCAAAAGCTGCATGGATTGCAGGACGTTATAGGCCATCATCGGCTTGTAGACGTTCAGTTCGAAATGTCCCTGAGAACCGGCAAAACCAACGGCGGCGTCGTTGCCGAAGACATGGGCGCAAACTTGTGTCAGCGCTTCGCACTGTGTCGGGTTCACTTTGCCGGGCATGATTGAGCTACCAGGTTCGTTTTCGGGCAGGATCAGTTCCCCCAGACCGCAACGCGGACCGGAGCCAAGCAGGCGGATGTCGTTGGCAATTTTGAACAGCGACGCCGCAACGGTTTTCAGGTGGCCCGAGATTTCGACCATCGCGTCATGCGCTGCCAGTGCTTCAAATTTGTTTGGTGCTGTGATGAAGGGCAGGCCAGAAATGCGCGCCATGTTGGCGGCTACTGTTTCGGCCCAGCCTTTGCGGGTGTTCAGACCTGTGCCAACGGCTGTGCCGCCCTGCGCCAGTTCATAAATACGGCCAAGGCCTTCTTCGACGCGGCGAATGCCCATGGCAACCTGATGGGTGTAGCCAGAGAATTCCTGCGACAGCGTCAGAGGTGTTGCATCCTGCGTGTGGGTGCGGCCAATCTTGATGATGCCGTCAAACTCTTCGACCTTGGCTTGCAGGGCTGCGTGCAGCTTTTTCAGGCCGGGCAGCAGAACGTCATGCGCTGTTGTCGCCGCGGCGATGTGCATAGCTGTCGGGAATGTGTCGTTGGATGACTGACCCATGTTGCAGTGATCATTCGGGTGCACCGGATCTTTGGAACCGATCACGCCGCCCATGATTTCGATCGCGCGGTTGGCGATGACTTCGTTGGCGTTCATGTTGGATTGCGTGCCAGAGCCCGTCTGCCAGACCACCAGTGGAAAGTTGTCGTCGAATTTGCCTGCAACCACTTCGGAGGCTGCCTGCACAATCGCCTTGCCGCGCGCGTCGTCAAGAGAGCCTTGCGCCATGTTCGCTTCGGCACAGGCTTGTTTGATGACGCCTAATGCGCGCACGATGGCAATCGGCTGCTTTTCCCAACCGATGGGGAAGTTCATGATAGAGCGTTGCGTCTGTGCGCCCCAGTACTTGTCGGACGGTACTTCCAATGGGCCAAAGCTGTCGGTTTCTGTGCGTGTATCGGCCATGGGGCAGGCTCCTGATCTGATATGTTCAGGCGCTGTTTAGCGGCTGCCGCTGTTCCGCGCAAACCTATGTTTTGCGAAAACTGTCCAGAGACACGATTTCAGCGGCCTTTGCCGGTGTTTCCTCCACCTCAAGCTCGGATTCGTCGGTTTGGGGCAGATCGGTGGGCTTGGACGATGGTTTTGTCTTTGCTTCCGCATCTTCTTGCTGTTCGAACCGCAGGCCGAATTCCACAGAAGGGTCAACGAACGTCCGGATGGCGTCATAAGGAATATACAGAGGCTCGGGCGCATCGCCAAAGTTCAGCGTGATAGAGAAGCCTTCATTGGTCACTTCGAGGTTGTCATACCAATGCTGCATCACAACTGTCATCTCATCGGGATAGCGGTCTGACAGCCAATCGGCCAGCTCTGCATCGGGGTGGGATGTGTCGAACGTGATAAAGAAATGGTGCGCGCCCGGCAGCCCGTTGTCAGCCACATCCAGCAGGACGTTGCGGATCAAGCTGCGCATGGCATCGTGCATGAGATTGCCGTAGTCGATGGTGCGGCTCATGTCATGTCCCTCAGGTGTGTTAATTCGCCTCCATCATAGGTGATTCCGGGCGGGATGAAAGGGCCTGCTCTCAGATCAGTCCCAGCCCGAGTGCGCAAACCGCCAGAACCGCCATCGCAGGTAAAAATCCCATCCGCAGGCCAAGCATCAGGATGGCAGCAAGCGCCGTCAGTCCAGCAGCCACAGGATCGAAACTGGTCCAGTCGGGCAGGGGAAGCGGCAAGGAACCCACTGTGCCAACGCGGCTGAACAGGACGTGCAGGGCGAACCAAACCGTGAGGTTTGCAATCACGCCCACCACCGCTGCGGTGATCGCCTGCAACGCCGCGGTCAGTCGTGGTTGCGCGCTGAGCCGTTCAAGAAATGGACCAGCCAGAAATATCCATAAGAAACAGGGCGTGAATGTCACCCAAAGTGCCAATAAGCCGGCCGCGATGGCACCGCTTGTCCCTGATTGCGCGTATCCAGCCAGCAATGCCACGAATTCAGTGACTAATATCAGCGGTCCGGGCGTGGTTTCGGCGAGGCCCAAGGCATCGATCATGGCCTCGGGCGTGATCCACCCCAAATCGGTGACGACAGTTTGGGTCATGTAGCCCAAGACCGCATAGGCGCCGCCAAACGTCACCACAGCGAGTTTGGAAAAGAACAATCCCAGTTCAAGCAGGAATTGCTGATCCAAGATCCATAGCGCCAGAAGCGGCGCCGCCCAAAGCGCACCCCACAGGATGAGGATACGGATGGGATCGGCCCGAACATCATGGGGGGGAGCGATCTGCGGGGCAGGGGTGGGCTGCGCGAGGCCCCAAAGCCCCGCTGCAATGATAATCACGGGAAACGGCAGGCCAAAGACGAATAGGGCAATGAACGACAACACAGCAAGCATCCAGCCCTGTAAGCCGATCAGCGCTTTGCCAGCCACTTTTCGCAGGGCCTGAAACACGACAACGATAACGGCTGCTTTGATGCCTAGAAACGCGGCTTGAACCAGTGGCAATTGACCATAAACCGCATAGAGCAGCGCAAGCACGGCAATGACCAGCGCACCGGGGATCACAAACAGCAGTCCGGCCAGCAGCCCGCCTGATGTGCCACGCATACGCCAACCAGCATAGGTCGCCAGCTGCATCGCTTCGGGGCCGGGCAAAAGCATGCAGAGGCTGAGTGCGCGCAGGTAGGTTTGCTCAGTCAACCATGCACGTTTGCTGACCAGCTCTTCGTGCATCAACGCGATCTGTGCCGCTGGT
>Ga0209345_10003171_pt1 | contig 17162 bp, 10 predicted proteins | sample Cruoilmetagenom7_FD_187294 | JGI IMG/M metagenome (GOLD analysis project Ga0209345, IMG submission 187294) | Oil polluted marine microbial communities from Coal Oil Point, Santa Barbara, California, USA - Sample 7 (SPAdes) (version 2) | ecosystem: Environmental > Aquatic > Marine > Oil seeps ...
CAAAAATCCCATAATACGCACGCCACGCCATTTTTTATTAACGCGCTCCCCAAAAGCATCATATAGGATTTAAATAATAACTATAAAAAATAAGTTTTAAAAAAGTTATTAACACTTTCAAAAAAAATAATTAAAGTAATTGCAAAAAAAATGAAATCATAGGTGCGACAATCATTACTATACCCAAGTAAAATAAAAACAACTCCTCACTATTTAACGTCATCTTTACAAATTCTTTAGGGTCACTCCATTGACTAAAAACCCCTTTCTTGTTCTGCCTCTTTGTGGATATTAAATATACATAAGTTATTAAAAAAAATCCTAAGAAAAATTCAATAATTGATATTTTATCATATGGAGGATTAAAAAATGAACTTAATAATCCCAATCCCAAAAACATAATAAAGACCAATTTATTTTTGTTTAAATTATTATTCATATTTTTTAACATAATATATTTTAAAGCTGTCCATTTGACCCAGAAACAGTAATAGGCAACCCAATACTTGGGCCTACATTTATACACGTTTTACTATCAGAAAAAGACACTCCCAAATTATTTCCTAATCCAAAGGAAACAGTTACATCTGAATTATCATCACATGGATTACCTTTACTATTCTTCTTATTATTTTTATTAGTGTTGTAACAAATTTTTACACCACCACCTAGTGATGGAGTCGATATATCAACATCTGTATCTGTGGGCGTATCAGAGTCCACACCAGCACAGACCATTCCAAGACACCCACCAACTCCTAACGAAAAACCATTACCATTGGTTGAATTCACTTGCCCTGGTCCATTGGGAATACCACCGAAAAATAAGCCCAAAGGATCAACATATTTTAACGGATTATTACTAACATATACATAGGTATTAATACCACCAGTCAACCCAATGGGATCACTGGTGATATACCTTCCTAAATCCGGATCATAGTATCTAAAACGGTTATAATACAGCCCAGTTTCACTATCAAAATACTGTCCAGGCAACCTCATATTGAATTCAATAGTATTTGCACCTAAATTATCCTTAACCGCAGCATTACCAAAACTCTCATAATATGCACGCCACACAATTGCTTTGGTGTTATCCGTTAAAAATCTAGGCGCACCCAAATGATCTGTGTGCACATCGTATATACCATTAGAATCAGCAACCTGTATCGGCGTATTATCACCAGGCAAATACGCATAACGCTTGGTCTGTGTACCACTGCTATTATATTCAGCTAATAATTTAGTACCATCCCACAAAAACCAGTTCGTCACACCATTTACAATTTTATTAATACGCTTCCCAAAAGCATCATATAGGTAGTTTGCAGTAATGCCGCCTTTTGCATAGCTGGTTAGACGATTGATATGGTTATATCCTAACACCTCACTCGTTGCGTTATTCATCATACTTCCATCATCATTGAAGACAAAATTCGCCACTCCCGGTGATTTAGTTATACGATTGTTATAGTCATATTCAAATACAGTGCTATCGGTTGGGTCCTCTCGATTACCAACATTATCATAACCATAAGTTTCTAATGTCGGTATCCCTAGCCCTACTGGATGAGTGGCTTGAGTTAGTCGATTTAAATTGTCATAGTTGTAATCGTGCAGGCCCTGACTATCTGTCAGTGTATCTACGTTGAGCACATTATCATAACCATAATCCAATTTCTCTAACTGTATTGGGCCATCATTGGTCGTGATGTCATTGATTAGGCCATTGGTTTGATAGTTATAATCAATCGCAATACCACTTGGATGGATAAGCTGTTTTATTACGTAAGTATTATAATAATCAAAATTATTAAATACTTGGCTTCCTGGTAGTGAGGTACTGTTTAATCGACCCAGCTTATTGTAGTTATATGTATGGTTATAAGCACCATTACTGTCTGTCATCACCATTGTGTTACGGTTACCGTAACGATCATAACCATTATCAAGGGTAATATCACCACCCGGTATATATCGAACCGTTACTATATCTTCTCGGTTTAATGCATCAAAGGTTTTACTGTACATGGGTGCCACAGATGCATTAGTGTCCCCGGTTGTGATTAAATTACCACTAAAATCATATTCATAATCTATGGTGCGATCATTGGTTGTGGTGACCTGATCAGCGTAAAACTCTATTAAATCGACAGGCCCCCAGTCTTTATAACTATAATCAATTTTCTGAAGTCGGGCATTGAGCATATAGTCTAAACGATTCCTATCATCGTAAAAGTATTGAACCAATTGACCCAATTCCTTTTGTTCAGATATTTTTCTTGATAGAGCATCATATGAATAGGTTGTAGTATGCGTGTTCCCATCTTCTACTGTGAGAAGATTATTCTTTGCATCGTATGAGAATTTTGTAACAACAGAAGGGCTTATACCCAGTTGAGTCATCTGTATTCTTCGATTTAGATCATCATAGGAGAGTACTGTTTCATTAAGATTCGCATCTATGATAGAAACAAGATTACTACTTTCATCAAACCTATAACGTGTTAACTTTGATTGAGGATCGATGACAGTTTCTAATTTTCGCCTTACGTCATAAGAATATGTCCAGGTATTAAAAATTGCTTCCGTTTCATGACTGGATTCAGTATGGAGTAATCCATCACTGTAATAAGTATAGGATTTTAAAGTTACTAAATTATTGAGATCATCTTTCCTCTGAAGAGATTGCAAACGATTGTTGCTGTTATAGTTGTATTGAATAATTTGGCCTACGTTGACTGTGGGTGTTGTAGTGCGCCCTATTTCCACCTGTTGTAAACGATCATTTGAGTAGGTGTAAATGGTCTCTTCTAATAATGCGTTCGTTTTTTTGGTTAATCTTTGCAAATCATCGTATACAAATTGAGTGCGATTATTTCTGCCATCCCACATATCCTTAAGATCATTCTTAACATCATAGTCATAACGAATGACATTATAATTGCTCGCAACACCTGCGATCTCATGGTATATCTTGGTTACAAAAGGTTTGCTAGCCGTATATTCATAAACTTGTTTATGACCATCAGGGTATGTAATAGTCTTTAATCGATTTAGACTATCGTAGGTATAAGTCATTATTTGATAATTCACACTATTTTTACGATATTTTCTTTCAAAAATATTAGTGGGCATACCGTTTAAATCCCGATAAAAAGTATATTCAGTACGGAATAATTTCGTTGGATCGAAACTAGATTCAACCTGTTCGCTGGCCATCCTGCCATTGTCAAATGTCCAGCTTTTAGTAATGACCTCATTACTATCTAAAGTAATTTGTTCCTGTATTCTCTGACCTTGACTGTTGTAGGTATGATCAATCGTTTTCACTAAAACTGGAACTACACTTTGCTTGGTTCCTGTATTTGTGTATATACGAGTCGTATCTAAATAACCTAATGGGTCATAATCATATTGGGTCCTGTTACCCAATTCATCTTCAAATTGAGTCAACCTGAATGTGCTAGCGTCAAACAAATGCTGTGTCTCACCCACTTGAGGATTCAGGCCATCCTTATCTTTCACCGTTCGAGTAACTTTGGTTTCCTGATTTTCGACTATATAGGTGAAAACTCGTTTTGTATTTCCATGCGTTTGCTCATAAACACGATCCATACTGTCGTATTTATTAACATAAATAATGGCACCTAATCCTTCCTGTATACTTGTGACGTTATGTGGGTCTTGCATAACACCTTGGCCATCCAGGTCATTATAGACATAGGTAGAAACATACCCTTGCAGTCCATTAACCATCGTTAAATTACCAATTGTTGTGCCGCCAGTCGCAGTATCATGAACATAAGTAATACTACGACCATCATTGGATGTCACACTATTGAGTCGTCCTGTCCCCGGGTCATAGACAAACGTTAATGAATTACCTGTCAGCACTCCGTCTACCGCACGCTCACGAATTGTTTGTAATTGATAATGATTGGCGACAACCATGGGTACATTTGGATCCACAGCAAATGGAGAAGTCCCAGTTAGGGGCATTTTTGTGGAAGAATATAAAAACTCCAGTTTATGACCCTGTTGATTTTCTTTAGCCTCTAATCGACCCTCAGTATCAAAATAATCTTTGGTACCATTATTATAAATATAAACAAACTTCCCTGCTGGTTGGGATTGTAATTGTCCTGAAGCATTTACAGGTGTTAGGTACCCTCCCCCTGTTTGTATAAATCGGTCTTTATTCCCGCAGCCATAGCGAATAACAATAGATCCATCTGGGTATTCAAATAATCTACGGTCATAATTAAATGACCAACCATAACCTAACGGACTATCATAACTTGCACGGCTTCGATACTGTCTCTTCAGAATAATCGGATAAAGACCTTTCACTCGTATATCTTCATGAAAAAAAGTCTCTTCGCCATTATAGAGCGACACTTGACCACCTGACGAACCTTGCTTAACGGTAATGCTGTCACCACACTCATCTACAATAGTAGTTGGACTCCCGGTTTCCGTCTTAGGTGGTGGCTCTGGTGGCTCTGGTGGCTTAGGCGGCTCTGGTGGCTTAGGCGGCTCAGGCGGTGGCTTAGGCGGCTCAGGCGGCGGCGGTAGCGGTATCGGTATCGGCGGTGATGGCGGACCACCTCCACCGAAGTCATCAGCAACTGCCTCAGAAACCAAAGTAAGACTAAAATCCTCATGTATCTGGGCAAAACCCAGCAATATAACGAAGGAAAAAGAGAGCATGAACTGAAAAAAGAAGCGCAGCTTTTGTTTAATTTCCATAACCACAATACTGTCCCATATTTGTTAACATATATAACTGCCTGTGATCCCTATTAAGGATTTTCCTGTAATTGTTTTATTTTCTCATTTACCACATCAGCTGCTTGAACATCACCCATACTATTTAGAGTATTTGACAAATAACTAAGTGCCTGAATATTGTTCGCATCGAGATTGAGTATTCGGTTAAACACTGACTTCGCTGATAACCAGTCATTTTCCCACATATAAAGTTGACCTTGCAGCAAAAGCGCTTCGATGTGATTAGTTTGTTGTTTTAAAATATCATTTATTAATTCCTGAAGGAGTTTTTTATAGCCTCTTCTTTTATACGTTTTAGCAAGCCCGATTTTGGCAGAAATTAAATTAGGGTTAGTTTTAAGTGCCATTTGAAAAAACTGAGTGGCTTTTATTAGTTCTTTATTCGCCAACGCCGTATAACCTTGATCTAAATCTGAAGCAGCATAAAGATTAATGCTAACAAATACACATTGCATACAAATTAATATTTTAAAGTAAACATTTTTTGACATGGTTATCTCTTACTGATTTGTCTTTTTACATGAATTTTAGTCGTCGCTATACCAAAGTTACCTTCATAGCCCCGAATATTTGCTGTTAAGTAATGCTCACCCTCATTGAGTTTGCTAGTATCTAATAACCAGGTCATCGGCAAAAAACCCACTTCATTTTCAAATGCAAACTGTCCATCGATAAAAAATACTGATTCAGATCGGCGATTTAATACCACATTTTTATTTGTTTCATCAACCGTTAATAAGATGGCCATTACACCATTCACAATGGGAACACCATCTTTTGTTTTACTTAAATGACTGGGCAATACTAGCTTCGCAAGATAGTCTCCTCTTGTTTCAGGTTTTTGTTGGTATGCGGCAACCATTCGTTTTTTCTTTACTTTTTTGACTTGTCTAATTTGTTTCGGCCAATTAGTTTTTGCAAATCTCACCTTGCCAGGTTTTGGCCCGACCAGGATCGTATTGTCACTAAAAGTATACGCCTGTATATCAATCTCCAATTTAGGGTGATCAACTAAGTCAAGAACATGAGATTCATCACGTCCATCCCAATGCTCAGTTTGCTCGCCATTAGCGCGTGGCACCCAGTTAAGGACATTTACTAATAAAGGGCCATGTTCCTGAAGCCCAATACGCATCATTACTCTTGACGGTTTAATTAAAGTATATTCGAATTGTTTCTTTTTACTGTTCCAGTTTACATTCTTTATTTTGGCTTTCTTTCCACCTGTATGATCACTCACATCATACTCAATTATTTTCCCATTAGTATCTTCTGCATTTAACGTATATCGATAGGCCTCAGCAGGCACATTTATTCCGTCAGTATCTTTCCCATCCCACTCAATGTGCTGATCACCATTTTTTAGGACATTTCCCATTATTTTCCGAATTAAAATATCACGATCATCGTAAATATTAAGCTGAACATTCGCCATCTCAGAAAGTGAAAAATGGACTTGTACTTTTTGATTTTTCTCCGGATCAAAAAGATGAGGTTTATGATAAACATGATTGATTTCTACCGACTGCACGTATCCAGAAAATAAAAAAAACATACCGAATAAACACAGATTAAAATACTTCATAAACCAACCTTTTTACTTTGCCACCAAATAGGAAAACGTGCACCTATTGCTTCATCCGTCAGCTGTTTAGCTTTGCCTCCAATATCCGTATACCATATATTCATAATACCATTGCGAGATGATTCAAAAATTATATCGTTTCCGCTTGCTGAGAACGTTGGCCTTGAATCAATTGCATCATGATTTGTAATTGCTATTTCTTTACCTTGCTTATCGCGCAACCAAATATCGTAATGACCTGAACGATTACTTGAAAATGCCATATCTCCCTGTAACGAAAAGGCCAAATCGAAATGATATAACTCATTAACTGTAAGCTGTTCAGTAGACTTGGTTTTTATTGATACCCGCCATATATCATGAGCTTGCCGATTAGTACTGGATAAAAAATACACCCATTGACCATTTGGCCCCCAGGTAGGTTCATGTTGCAGCCCACCCATATTCGTCAATTTTCTTAAATGATTGCCATCAACATCGACTAACCAAATGTGATTATTATCTCTGCTGCCAGCAACACTGAGTGAAAATACAATCTGTTGTCCATTTGGTGAGATCACTGCATCTACCGCACCTTTTACAGGTAATTCAATAGGCTCGACTTTTTTTGTTATTAAACTCAGTTTTTGTAGCCGTCCCTGACTGCTATTTACTAGTAGATGCAGGCCATCTGAATACCAACTTATATGACTTTTATCATATCGACTTGAAGTGATTTGTTGTTTATTTTCACCATTGGCACTCATTGTCCACACCTGCCAAAAACCATTTGTGTGAGCCAAGTAAGCTACCTTGCTTTCTATTGCATTGGCAGCGCATGGTAAAAAAAAACCAAATATAAGTAATGATCTTAATGTTTTATACATACTAATTTCACTTAGTGATATAAAGTCACTGCTCCTCGATAAAGCGTTTTAAGTCCCGTTACATCACTGGTTGCCTCGATGGTAAAGGTATACATACCTTCAGTCTCAACCAGAATATTATTGGTATCTTCTGGTAGATAACCATCCCATGTAATAGTTTGTAACTGATTAGCGGAAATGGGTGCACTATTCATTAAAATAATGGCTGATAGATCATTTGGATCATTAATGTTTGGAGGCAAAAGTTTTACAGTTACGTTAGAATTTTGACTTACCTGAAATTTTATTTGGCTAAATTCTTCATAACTATGGCGTATCAAATACGGGTTAGACTTAACCTCTATATTGGGCGCTACACCCTCACCACTTACAATAACATTTGTACTTTTTATAAAAACAGCATTACTCGGAAATTTCACAGGCACAGGAACATAGAACCTGTAAGAACCACTATCCATTGCATTACCATTTAAATCACGTCCATCCCAATAGTACATTGAAGAATTATCCTCATGTATCTCATTGCTGATAGTTATTGCGCCTGGGTCAGTACAATTTAAAGTAGGGCCTGGATCAGGATGAACACAGAAAGAAACTCTACTATTCCCGAAAGTAGTTATTAGGTTTTTATAAAAAATATTTTTCATTACACTGAAGCCAACAATTCCTGTTCCGCTAGCAAATCCTTGAAATTCTGGGTATAGCTGTACAGCATTTATCATTGTGACCCCATCATTGGCCACTAAAGTATATAAATAGGCTCCGTCTGCAACATAATTATTACTGTTATCTTTTCCATCCCAGGATATCGATTTTAAACCGGTTGATGAGAAATTTGTCACGATAGTTCTAATTATCACGCCAGTTTGCTCATCTGAAATACTAAGCGTTACTGTAGCTGGATAACTCAAATTAAATGGAATAGGCATAATCTCATTTTGAAGTGGATCAATAGTATATACATCCTGCGTTACGCTATAAATAAAAGGAATCGGACCACCATTTACTGCATCAAGTGCATATGCATAATTAATGATAGGGAAAGAGTTGTTGTTGGAGGATATTGTTGAGGCATCATGTATTGATGCCGCAATATCACTTACTACCGTTGTTCCCCACCAGTTTCCTGTCGCATCTATAAAATGGTCAGTACCGTTATTAGTGTATCCACCTGTTGAAATATTATCAGTAATATTATTATATATTTCATTTCCATTAATTATAGGTCGTGGCTTACCACTCACAGTTCCTCTGATAATCAAACCGATGCCGTTATTTTTAATAACATTACCCGTATGGATTTCAGGATTCGATGCTGCTCTCATATCTATACCATACCAAGCATTACTATCCACAATATTTCCAGTAATTTGTGACGAAGCATTATCTAGATAAATACCAGTTCTGTTATTATAAATATTATTTAAACTAATTAGTGGTGACGCATTAAAAACATAAATCCCATCTCTATTGTTACTAATGGTGTTATTACTTACCACGCCACTTCCATAATTAAAGAAAATTCCTCGATTACTATTATTTTGAATCATGCTATTGGTAATACTGGTATTTGAACTACCTGAACCTATCTCTATGCCTGTAACTGCATATTCAATAACAGCCCAATCAATTTCACTATTGTCTGAATTTATTATAATACCTGTCCAACTTCCTGGCGTTAAAGTTGTTGATGTTAAAGTCACTTGAGTTATAGCATCTCCTGAAATATGCAACTCACCATTTATAATTAATCCCATACCACTAGCAAACTGTAAAACAGTCCCAGGCATCAGTACCAATTTTTTACCCGTATCGACAGTTAAATTAGATGTGATGATATAGGGTTCAGGTATTAAGCCAGGTGTCCAGACTGTATTATCGATAATTGAGCCACCCTGTATCCTGCTTATTGCATTGGTGTATTCAACTTGTATTAAGTTTGACGCTTCACTTGAGCCGTCGTCATCTGTTGCAACGGTATGAATAATATTATCTCCATCAAATAAGTAAGCCCCAAATGAAAATGTACCGTCACTAATATTACTTGTCACATTTTGTTGTAGTTGATTATTTACAAATAAGGATATCTGGATATTAGGTTGAGCAGTACCTGTTATTTGAAATGGGTTTTGAGTAGTTGTTGGGGTGACCTGGTTTAATATAGGTGCCGCAGGAGGTGCGAATATTGGCGATAACGAAATATCACCCAATAGCGACCTTTGCAAAATAAGCACATCGCGAACATCCAATACACCATCAGGTGAATTTAGTGGACCAACATCACCTACTATTGTTTCTGTTGAGGTAGGTGTTTTTAAACCATTCACAAATTGTGTCAAAATAAGCAAATCAGCTACATTTAATACGCCATCAGGATCCTGCCAAGGCGCCAAATCACCTGCCACGTACTGTGCTGCTATTAGTGCTTGCGATACAGCGATCGCTGTTACTAAAACACAAAATTTAATAAATGATTTAAACATGGACTGTACTTGTCCCTAATATTTTTTTAATTGTTTTGAGTTATTGATGCTGTAATACCAGGCATTGGATTGCCAGTATTATTAAAGGCTTGAACATCTAGCAAAGTAAGTCCTGATACCCCACCGGTCACATAAAACTTGAAATCAGACATATCTGATAACGTTTTCATATCAGCAGGTAATAAAATAACTTTCAACTGCGTCCCGGTGTCTGACCATGTGATGTTTTTAATATCACCTCTTGGGTTAGCCACATATACAACACCTGCTCCTAGTCTTCCACTATTAGAAAAGTCTGGGTTATGGTTCATTTGAATTTCTATTGCATAAGGAATAACTAAACTATTGAAAGATATTTCATAGTTTATAGATCGTTCTAGTGCTTCAAGTTGACCAGAAGATAATGGGCCATTTTTTTCTGCATCAAAAATAGCAGCAGAACCAGTACCTGGTATTATATTAACAATAGATGATTTTGAATCACCTAAAGCATTTGTAAAAACTATAGTTGCTGTACCTGTTGGTAAAGTTATTGGTAAATCAACAAATGCGGTGGTTTGCCACCAATCTTTATCATTTTCCGTAAACAGATTGGAAATAAACAAGCCATAATTGTATGCATTTTGATATTTATTATTAAATTGTTGTTGCTGCCCAGATTCGTTAAATGTGGTTTCTGTACCAACTACCATCCAAGATAAAGGATCTGGGTATAAATTAATTATCGCTCGTACAGCTGTGTCATTTGGTAAATAGGTTATAGGTGGGCCACTGGATGGTATAATACTAACGGTGGTATTAGAGCGTTTAAAGTGTTTCTGCCATCCCAGTGCTAAAGCAACTGTATCTCCAGCTCTAGCTGTATTGGAAAAAGATTTTTCTCCTGAGCATCCTTGAATAATGACGAATAAAAAACACAATAAGGCGAAATAGGTACGCGTTCCCATGCAATAACTCCGTTTAACATCTAGAACCTGATATTCATGATATAGGCTGAGTGTGTATTGACTTAATTTTTATTATGTAAGGTTTCATAAATTAAGCATACTACCCTTATAAATCCTTTTTAATTCCTAGACTGAAGCTACACCATTAACTGTATACTTGTCAAACTTGTCTGTAAGATCTCATTCAATTTAGTTGAATGTTATAGAATTAATCTAGATAGTGTTTCTTATACTCGTCTTGTTGCCATTCAAGATTTTTATCCGCATGGCATCCACCATTACCACAGCTATTAGGTACACCAAATTCACTTGTATCACTCGGAGCTATAATACCTGCTCTATGGCTATGTAATGTGTAACCCCCGCCATTCATAACAGTTAAAGGCATATGACATTGTTGGCATTGTACATTTGCGTCTTTAGGACATACGACATGTTTTTGATTATTCTCTGGTTGATGATAAGAGGCGCCTTCACCGTGACAGCTAGAGCACTCTAGCCTTGGTTTATCTAAATTTGCATGAGAGTTATGGCAAACAACACAGGTAATACCATATTCAACCTCTTCCAATTGATAATTTTCACTCTGACTATCATTAATAGCCTCCCCCGCATGGCAACTTAAACATTTAGAATTTGCATCACCATAACGACCATCATAACCTTCCTTTAAGGATTTAAGGCTATTTACATGCCCTCCTTGTCGCCAGGCAAAATATTCTTGATGTCTTTTACGTGGGTGACCATTACCCCACCATTTGTTACTGTTTTGTATATAGTCTGGTTCATCTTCTTTAAAGAATTCAAGCAAGTTCTTGCCTGGTTTATAACCAACAGGAAAAAAATACTGATTATCTTTGGATCGTCCACGCGTGTGGCATTGGCCACATATATCCGCATCAAGTCCAGTAGCAATCTTACCAATACCGGCCGTATTTGAGTGCCAGCTACCAGGCCCGTGACAAGATTCACAGCCGATACTTGGCTCGACAAAATGTCCAGTTTCGATATCTAGACCCACCGTATGACAACCATGGCAACGCTTTAATGGATCCGGTACTTGCCAACCGTCCCAACCTGTTAACTTCCATTTTTTCTGAGCAACATGCCATGCACCAGGAAGCAGGGTTTCATGCCCATCTTCTTCCCCCATAAATTGCTGTTCCCATTTACTTCCTATGACCCAGACAGCTTCTTCGGTTTCAAAAGTGACTTCATCGTTATGAAAATCAGCCACAACAACTCCGGAGACATTTGCTTTTTGCATCATCTTGGAATGTAGACTTGTATTCCAGTCGCTATGCTCATTTAAATGACAAGAGCTACATTGAGTAGAACTTATATAGCTTGAATTGATAGGGATTGGTTGATCTTTTATAATATATACACCAACTAAAATAGCAGATAAAACAACAAATAAAACTAACGCATTAATAATAATTTTCATTTTAACTTTATATGTCAAACTCGCCCTGTAAATCCATCACAAATATGACCATATTTTTCTATAAACCAGTCACTTAGGTATTATTTGATCTGTTATTGAAGGACAAAAAGCGAAACTAATTCCTTGTTATTGGGGTCGGGACATAACATATACTGTACCTCCATTTATATCAATCACTTACAGTCAAAGTGGTTAATCTATTTAAAGCATATCCGCATCTGACTAATTCCGGTGCAATATAAGAAAACCTTTAATGACCGCTTTGTGGTAAAAATCGAACCCTTTTAAAATCATACTAGATATAACAGCATTTATGATGATATTAATTTGTACACATCTAATTTGTAAGTTGAGACTAACTTTTTATTAGTACCATCTATCGGAAAAGAAAAAGAGAAAATTGCGACCAGTATGCGACCAGCGAGCAATTCGCTGGTGATACCTAATGAGATAAGTCATTGATTTAATTGGTCGGGACGACAGGATTTGAACCTGTGACCACCACACCCCCAGTGTGGTGCGCTACCAAACTGCGCTACGCCCCGATAAGGCGGTGAATTCTACACTGAGTGGGCTTTTGGTTAAAGTATTTTCTTAGTTATCAACCAATTAGGTAGGTATATAGACAGACTCCTAGTTTAACCCGCTTGTTATGAGCACAAAAAGCCAAATAGTGGAAAATCTATACACTTTTTATGCGCCGATATGGGCAATAAGAATAATACCAAACCTCAAGTTAAGCATACAGCCCGGTCACTATCTGCCAGAGGCAGGCTCTCGCGAGGTGGGCCTGAGGAGTACACGCTTACATTAAGCCAGGCTTGTCGAGAGCTCTAACTACCTCACTAGCAATAAGGGGCACCCCAGCACATCAAGTATCTTTTTTATCTCTTCACTTTGGTTAATCAATTTATCTTCTAATGGCAATACCAATAAACCTGTTTTTTGTGATTTCAACAATGAAATAATATTAGAAATTTCATATGAGTCAACATGTCGATAATTAATATCAATCTTATCAAAGGGTATCTGTTCATTTAACTCAACTTCAAAATCATGATTTAAAGTTAATATATTAAGCTGATGTAACACACCACTATCAACAAGGGACCTAATAATATGAGTAGATTTCTGTGCTTGTCTGGAGCCATCATAAAACAATATGGCCGGATTAATTAATTCATCTAATATTTCAGATCGTCTAATTTTTAATGAAGAGTATTTTTCAGGTAACAGAACAATTAATTCAAAATTATTTGACTCGTTTAATACAGATTCAATTCGTGGACCTTTTACTGTTCTGAATGAACAAGTCACATTCGATAACAGGGATAGCTCCTTCATTGTATTACGTAGTAATTCAGTATTCTGTTTTATGTGTTGTGCTATGTGATCACTATTCAAGTTTCTGATAAGTGCAGAGGGAAATGTAATTTCACGACTAAATGGTAAATTGGCGATTTTCTGTAATTGTGAATCTTCAAAAAAAAGCCCACAAAGATCTGCTTCGAGTTGCGAGGCAAGCATGACCAACGGTTCAATAAATAAAGAACTGTAGTCATCAAAATCGAGGCTCACGAGAATTTGATTTATATTTTTTTCAATCTCATTCTTCATCATTATTGTCACGTTTCGGTTTCTTTAAAAATTGCTTACGTTTACGATTCATTTCAATAAGTTGTGTTTGCACCATTCCATTTATTGATTTCTTGGGAAAAATTCCTTTATTATTTTCTTTACCAGCGGTTTTACCCACTAACAACTCAATTACCTGATCAACGGTTTCCACAGCATAAACTTTAAACTTTTTGCTCTCTACTGCTTCGACCACATCCTTTCTAAGCATTAAGTGTTTAATATTCGACTCAGGTATAATCACAGCCTGATTACCTGTTAAGCCCCTGGCCTTACAAATATCAAAAAAACCTTCGATTTTTTCGTTAACCCCACCAATTGCCTGAACCTGTCCAAGTTGATTAACCGAGCCGGTTACTGCGAATGATTGATCAATGGGTAATTTTGACAATGCTGATAATAATGCACATAGCTCTGCAACCGATGCACTATCACCATCCACTGTGCCATAGGATTGTTCAAACACCAGGCTTGCCGATAGTGAAAGCGGTTGGTCCTGTGCGTAACGATTAGCAAGATAAGATGAAAGAATCAAAACTCCTTTTGAATGGATTGATCCACCAAGATCAACTTCCCTCTCTATATCAATTACCTTGCCCGAACCTAGTCTGGCAGTTGCCGTTATTCTTGATGGTTTTCCAAATGCATAATCACCTAACTGGATAACCGAAAGAGCGTTAATCTGTGCAACTTTACTGCCCTCGGTTTCAAGCAGGTAAGTTCCGCGCAGTACCTGCTCGTGAATGCGCTCGCGCAGCTGATCTAAGCGTCTAATCCGTGAATCGAGAGCACGTTGAACATCATCACGGGAGACCACCGGATGATTTGATTTATTTGACCAGTAGTCCGCTTCCCGAAGCAAATCAATCAAATCGCCTTTATGCAACGATAGTTTTTCAGCGTCCTCAGCTTTCCTGGAACTATTCTCAATAATCAAAGCAACAGCACCCTGATCGAATGGCTTAAATTTATGTTCGCGTTGTAAACCAGCAATCATGTGTGTAAACATGAAAGTATTTTCACTATCTCGATCTATATCCTCAGAAAAATCCACAGCAACTTTGAATAACTGGTTAAATTCAGGATCATATTTTTTAAGCAGGTAATATAACCAGCGATCACCCGTAAGAACAACTTTTACATCGATAGGGATAGGGTCTGGTTCTAAAGATATGGTGCTGGATATACTCAGCATTTTTTCCAGTGACTCAATACGCACTTCGTGCGCACGTAAGGCTCGTTTCAAGCCTTCCCAGGCAAAGGGTGATGACAGTACACGACGAGCATCAAACACAAGAAAACCACCGTTCGCGCGATGAAAAACGCCCGGCTTAATTAATGTAAAATCAGTTAGCAAGGTACCGAACTGAGCGAGATGTTCAATTCGCCCCATTAGATTATTATAAGTCGGATTATCTTCATAAATAACCGGAGCACCTGCTGTTTCACTATTATCTACAAGTACATTAACCTGAAAACGTGAGAAAGAAACTTTAGGTTCGCGAATATTCATACCGGGAATTTCTGCAGCGTCTTGATGCCTGAACATATCAACATCTTCTATAATTCCATTTTTAACTGAATCCACATAAGCAAGTACATCGGGTAAATCTTTATAACTACTGCGTAACTCATCAATAAACTGTTCTACAGTTGATTGTGAAACTTCACGATTAAGTTTTTGTAATTTTTTTCTAGATTCTCGAGCCCATATAGGTAATTTTCGTATGGTCTTACTAACTTCTTTTTCTATCTCATCAATTCTTTTTTTTATTTCATCCTGTTCTTTCTTTGATAGTTTTTCAAAATTTTCAGGTGTGAGTATTTTCCCATCTTTCATTGGCCCAAGTGTATAACCACCTGGGGTACGCATTAACGCAATATTTTCACTGGTTGATTTCTCACCCAGCTTAATAAATGTATCTTCTTTTCTTGCTTCCAGTTCATCCTGTATTTCTTTAACACGTGCATTATATTCATCGGTTTCAAATGCAGATGGAATGGAAATTAATAAGTCCTCAACCAGATGCTGCATGTCATTGCGTAGTTTGCAGCCATAACCGGCGGGTAATTTAAGAATTTTTGGCTTATGAGGCTGTTCAAAATTATTGATATAACACCAGTCACTGGGCTGAGGTAAATCAACCGCCTTTGTTTCCAGTAGATGTTTTACAATGGTATGCTTTCCCAGCCCGGTAGAACCTGACACAAACAAATTGTATCCATCGTGATTAATACCAACGCCAAAATCGAGCGCCTCAAGGGCACGCTCCTGACCAATAATATTTTCAGGATCTTCTAGTTCGTCAGTTGTTTTGAAAGGTAATTTGGAAATATCACATACGTGATATAAAACATCAGGTGTTAATGCTAAATTATTATTTTTCATGATTATCAACTGTGTTAATAAAACAATGTAAAACCACCACTTAGTATTCTAGCAACTGTAGTAGATAACTACCTGTCTATTGTTAATAACTAATGTGGTTATTTGTGATAAATCAACTATTCATGATATCTAATAAACAATCACAATTCACATAGAATAGTCTGTTAAATGTAAGTATGTATGCAGTATTTTTCAATAACAAGACTCATTTTTAATCAATATATTTTCTATCAAAGTACTGTAAATCGATTGCTTGATTCGTTATACCGTACAAATAAGTACCACAGCAGTAACAGTGTATAGGTTAGAGACAATGCTATTCCCCAGCTTCCCCCCATCATATCGGGCATAAAAGCCTGCACACCCAGTGGAGTAACTTCTGCCATACCGTCTATAAAATCGAGATCAAAATCTATCGCTAAAAGACCTGCTTTGGAAAGCAAAGCACTGGCTGTCGAACCACTCCACGCGAAAAATACTACTGCAACCATCAGCTTAATATGACCTTCTCCGATTCTCCATAAAGAACCTGAAGCACAACCACCAGCAAACACCATGCCTACACCAAATATCAGGCCACCTAATAGAGATCCGAGCCAGAATCGAGCAGGTATAACCGTATATGGATCAATCGCCCCCTTGGCAATAAGTGCGGCACCGACAGGCGCACCCAAAGCGATGGCAAGAATCATCGCTTTAGTCATTTCACCTTCTGCCGTCATAAACGGTTCTCTAAATACCCGGGACAAACAAAAACGTGAACGATGTAAAATAAAACCGATAGCAAAGCCAGAAAGTATTAACAAAGCACGCACTGTTTTTTTCTCATCACCAGATCCCCACCAGTTTATCGCCCAGCTTAAAATTAACAACGCAACCAGTAAGCCAAACCACGGGTACCATTGTTTATAACGCGCTGGTTTTACTGGCGGAGCATTCATACCCCAGTTGATATTTTCCATGGTCCATAAGAGTAGCTTTAAACCGATAAGCGCACCCGCTAGTAAACCAAG
>Ga0209345_10003172_pt1 | contig 17160 bp, 13 predicted proteins | sample Cruoilmetagenom7_FD_187294 | JGI IMG/M metagenome (GOLD analysis project Ga0209345, IMG submission 187294) | Oil polluted marine microbial communities from Coal Oil Point, Santa Barbara, California, USA - Sample 7 (SPAdes) (version 2) | ecosystem: Environmental > Aquatic > Marine > Oil seeps ...
CTATATCATCTTCCTGCCCGCCGCCGGGGTGATCTCGACCGTGATCCCGGTGATGGCGCGCACGACGCTGCTGGGCTACGGCTGGATCGTCGCGAGCGCCTTGGCGCTGGCCTTCCTCAGCTTCGGGCTCTGGGTGCACCATATGTTCACCACCGGCATTCCGCATATGGGGCTGGCGTTCTTCTCGGCGGCTTCGACGCTGGTGGCGGTGCCGACGGGGGTGCAGGTCTTTGCTTGGATCGGCACCCTATGGAAGGGCCGGCCCGAGTTGCACATGCCGATGCTGCACATTCTCGGGTTTTTTGTCACCTTTATCATCGGCGGGCTGACCGGCGTGATGGTGGCTGTAGTGCCCTTCGACTGGCAGGCCCATGACACGGCATTCATCACTGCGCATCTGCACTATGTGCTGTTCGGCGGTTTCGTCTTTCCGATGCTGGCGGGGATTTACTACTGGCTGCCACTGGTGAGCGGGCGCAAGCGGCTGTTCCGGCTCGGCGAGATGGCCTTCGCTCTGATCTTCATCGGTTTTCACGGCACCTTTCTGGCGATGCATTGGGTCGGTCTGTTGGGCCAGCGCCGACGGATCGAGACCTATGATGCCGAGACCGGTTGGGGAGTGATCAACTTCATCTCATCGGTCAGCAGTTTCGTCATGGCGATTGGCCTTGCGATGGTGCTGGTCGATATTATCATCCACGGCTTCGTCGCGGTGCGCGGCCCGCGCAATCCGTGGCGGGCCGGCACCTTGGAATGGGCCGGCATGTCACCGCCCGCCTCCTATAATCTTGCGAGCCTGCCCATGCTAAGCGCACGCACCCCGCTCTACGACACCCCGGATATTGCCAACCGATTGGCCAAGGGCGAAGGCTATCTCGGCGCCCCCAAGGCGGCTCGGCGCGAGACCCTGATGGTTGATGCCGCCAGCGGCCGTCCCGAGGCGCTGGTCATCTACCCCGGCAATACCCGGCTACCGATCCTGATGGCGGCAATGACGGGCGGTTTTTTCCTGTCGATCCTGCTCAAGCTCTTCTTGCTCACCCCGTTGGCATTGGCTGGCGTGGCGGCGCTGGCGCTGATCTGGGTTTGGCAGTTGGGAGCGCGGGCCGATCAGGGACCACAGGAGGTTGGGCGCAACACAATATTGCCACTGGCGAGCGAGGGCGATAGATCGCCGGGCTGGTGGGGCTCGACCTTCCTTTTGGTAGCCAATTCGACCTTCTTCGGCTCGCTGCTCTTTGGCTACGCCTTCCTCTGGACCGTCGCGCCCGGCTGGCCTCCTGCCCAATGGCTCGCCCCCTCCTGGTTTGAGTTTGCCCTCGGCATCGGCGCAGCACTAGTAGCCGCGGTGGTCCAGCATCTGAGCGCCCGTCGCAACCGCAGCGGCGTCACCCCGATGGCCGCCCTCGCCCCGGCGCTGCTGACTACGGCAGTCACGGCTGTAGTCTTCATTCTGATGCTATTGCGCCTGCCGCCCCCCGATGGGCATGCCTATGCAGCGACACTCATGATCTTCGGGGCCTACGGGCTGGCCCATGCCATGCTTGTAATGCTGATGCAGGGTTTTCTAATCTTGCAGGTCCGGCGCGGTTATACCTCGCCCCAGCGTCGGGCGGGTTTCGCCATTGTGGCGCTTTGGGCCGACTATCTGGCGGCAATCACGGTTCTGATCCTGCTTGCCGCCCATCTGCCGGGGATGATCGCGTGAAAGAGCTTGTCCGCATCCTGCTGCCGCTGCTGGTCTGGCTGGCCAGTTTCAGCGCGATCTACGGGCTGCACGGTCTTGGCTGTGCTTTCGGTTGGACCGAAGTCGCCTTCCTCGGCATGACGCTCTTTCGCGGGGCGCTCCTGACGGGGTGGCTCGCCGCCATTCTGGTACAATTGCTTCTCTTGCTTGCGGTGCGGAAACGGCCTTTTGCTTCGACCTCTGATTTCTACGGCAAACTGAACCTAGTAACAGCCTGGTCCGGTGTGACAGCAACGGGCTGGACTTTGTTTCCCGTTACCGTGTCATCTACCTGCGCGTAGGGTCGATCCAGCCAGCGGGCCGTGCGCGCATTCATATCGATCACAGCCACGCCGACCGCCTGATAACAGGTCAGGTAGAGCCCTATGGTTAGGTCTTTTCAAAGATGGCCCTGAAGCAAAACACTGGCGGTGGCCAAGCTGCCCAGAGGACATTTGGCGCCTGAATTCGGTGAGTAAAGTATTGGTATTACGCATTCGGCTCTTCGACAAACGGCGAACGTCCGCTTTCACTATTTCGCTCCGCGCTTTATGCGACTGCTGCGAACGGCAGCTCACCGCCCATTTTATCGAATGCTGTGCCTCACTGCGGATTGAAAGCTATACGCTGCTAATTGCGCAGTCTGTACTCGAAGTTCGCAGGAGTAGCATATTTGACCGCGCCGCCCAAAACACGCGGCGTCCATGAAATGCAGCGCCTATGGCTTCCGTAAGCTCTAATGCCACCTGCTTCTGGGCCGTCGAGAATTAAGGCGGTCGCGGCGCCGAGCGTATCGCAAAATCCTGCAGACGTTCGTATTCTCGATGCCACCCTTACGTTGCGTTTTTCGTTGGCTGAGCACGTTGTTGAAGGTCGTGCCTCTGTCGCGAAATGCGGTGCCGGTCGGACCGGCCTGCGCCCTTCCGCGTTCGTCAGCATCTCGCTGGGCCTGGTTTGCGGTTGATTGATGCTGGAAGCATATAGTTGCGAGATGGGGGTGATTTAAACGTTCTTCTGCAACATGTCGTCGCGCAGCGGAACGGTCTGGCGCTCAATCATCCTATGTACCTCGGGTCGCCCCTCCCCGCGGTGCAAACGTCTGATCCGGTCGGACAACTCCGCGTCCGACTGGGTACGGCGTTCGTTGTGGCGCACATATTCGCCCCAGGTCGGCACATGATAGCTTTCACTCCAATGTTCGGGGCGGTGCAGGTCGCGCAACAGCGCCCATTGTTGGGCCCCGTCACGGATCCGCACCCGACGCCGCAGAGCCATTGCCGAAAGGAAATCCGCCACGTCTTCCTGCGCAATTTCGTAATCCACCATGACCATCACCGGGCCGCTGCGATAGCTGAGGTCAAAGCGGGTGTCGGGTTCTTTGAACCGGCCCAAGGGATCGAGGTTCAACCCACTGAATTCCGGCAGCGGCAGGAGGCGTCCGATGAGCGCCCCGATCACCAGCATGACGGACGCACAAAGCAGCGCCGTCTCTGGACCGCCCCGATCCGCAATTACCCCCCAGATCAGACTGCCTGCCGCCATGCCGCCGAACGTGCCGGTTTGATACAGCGCAATCACCCGCCCCACGACCCAACGGGGGGTGGACAGCTGAATCGTCACATTGAACATCGACAGTGACAGCACCCAACAGGCCCCGGCCAGCATCAGCGCGATGCCGGACAAAATAGGCTGGGTGCTAAACGCTAACCCGGCGCAACTGAACGCAAACCCAGTGAAGCCGCCCCGGGCGATCATCTCATTAGCAAAGCGCGCTCTGAGCCGCGCATTCAAAAGCGCGCCCACAACCGCGCCCATGCCGAAACAGCCCAGCATCACACCGTAGACAAATGCCGTACCTTGCAAAATCTCCCGCACCACGACCGGCAACAGAGCCAGCAATGCAATGGCCGACAGCCCAAACCAGAACCCACGCAGGATCACCCGCATCAGATTGGGTGACATCGCCACATAGCGCAGCCCTGCTGAAAAAGCGTTGCCCATCGGCTCTCGGGGCAAGCGTAAATCCCGCATCGGCGCTTTCCATCGCAACAGGGCAAGGATGATGGCGACATAGCTGAGCGCGTTGACCGCAAAAGCCGCTGCTGCCCCGGCCAACGCCACGATCGCACCGCCCGCCGCAGGGCCGATGCTGCGCATCAGATTGAAGCCCATCGAATTGAGCGACACCGCCGAGGGCAGTTCTTCGCGGGTGACGATGTCGCCCATTGTGGCCTGCCATGATGGGTTGTGCAGCGCGGTGCCGCAGCCGATCGAGAAGGTGAACGCCAGCAACAGCCACGGCGTCAGCCAGCCCTCGAAGGCCATGAACGTCAGCAGAACCGACACGCAGAACATAAAGCTTTGCGCGATCAGCATCACCCGGCGGCGGTCAAAGTTATCGGCAAAAACACCCGCAAGGAGCGAAAAGATCATGATTGGCAGCGCTACTGAGCCTTGGACCAACGCGACCATATTCTGCGATTCTGACAGCGAGGTCATCAGCCAGGCAGCGCCGACGGCCTGCACCAGCCCGCCGAAGTTCGACGCCAGCGCAGCGATCCATAGCGATCGAAACGTCTGGTTACGGAAAAGGATCAGCGGCGAAATGTGGTCTGGCACGGATGCAGCCTTTGATAGCGACCCTGTCTGAATAGGTTTGCGGCAAGGCGCTGTCGAGGGGGCCGTGCCGACTGCCCCCCAGCACATCGGGGGGCAGTCTGATTTTTCGCCATCGAAGGCCTCAGGCGGCCTTGGGGTCGACCAGCGGCGGCGTCACCTCCTCCGGGATCGGGCAGACATAGGGCTCGATCTCCATGCGGCAGCGGTGATCCTGTTTGGCCCGTGCGAGCAGGTCTTTGTCGGCCATCAACATACGCGCCGTGGCGCCCATGATCTTGGCGGCATGGGTCATGCCCTTATGCGCCGCCCCGGCCTTGCCCTGCGCGGTGATTTGCCAAGAATGGCCCGGCGTGCCGATCGCATGGGTCGCCACCCGCGCCTGCACTGTGGGCACCGCCCAAGAGACATCCGCCACATCGGTCGACCCCATCATCGCCGGCCCGCGGGAGTCAGCGGGCACGACATAGTCGCACAGCGGTGAGTCCTTGCGAGGCGCGAGACCGTTCTGACGGTATTCGGCATGGATGTCCTCATCGCTGAGCGTGGCCTGAATGCGGGCAGCATAATCCCGGTCAGCGTCGTCAAAAGGCACCCCGCCCAAGCTGTCCATCGCCTGCTGCATGGCCTCTTCCAGCGGGGTGTTGCCCTGCATGTTCGACACCGCCGACATGATCGAAATGTCGACCTTTGTGCCGGTCATCAATGCCGCGCCCCGGGCGATGTCCTGCACCCGCTCATTGAGCGACCGCATTCCGGACAGCGTGGTCGAACGGATCGCATAGCGGGTCACCGCACGGGCCTGTACGACATTCGGCGCTGTGCCGCCCGCCTCCAGATAGGCGTTGTGAATTCGGCTTTCTTGCGGAATGTGCTCGCGCAGGTATTGCACGCCCACGTTCATCAGTTCGGCCGCATCCAATGCGCTCCGGCCTAAATGCGGGGCGGCCGCGGCGTGGCTGGCACGCCCGGTAAAGGCAAAGTCCATCCGCGTGTTGGCGAGGCTTTGAGCCTCATCCACGCGCGTCATTCCAGAAGGGTGCCAACAGATCGCTGCGTCCACATCATCAAACGCCCCGTCACGTACCATGAACGATTTCGCCGCACCGCCTTCTTCTGCGGGACAGCCATAGTATCGCACCCGCCCCGGCGTGCCGGTTTCTCCCAGCCAATCCTTCAGCGCGCAGGCCGCCAGCAGGGCCGCAGACCCAAGCAGGTTGTGGCCGCAGCCATGGCCCGCGCCGCCTTCTTCAACCGGTTTGGGATAGTCGACCCCTGCCTCTTGGCTCAGCCCCGGCAGGGCATCATATTCGCCCAAAATGGCGATGACGGGACCACCCTCACCCGCCTCGCCCATCACGGCGGTCGGAATGCCCGCGACGGCCTCGGTCACGGCAAACCCTTTGTCCCGCAACATCGCGGTATGTTCTGCGCAAGAGGCAAACTCGCCATAGAGCGTTTCGGGCGTGGCCCAGACCCGGTCGGATAGCCCAACCAGATCCTTCTGATGCGTCTCGACATGATCCCAGATAACATCGCTGTTCTGCATTTCTTTTCCTCTCTGATTGGTATCGCGCCTCAAGCGTTCACGGTCCCGGTGCCGACGCCCAGGGCCTCTTCCGATGGCAAAGCGCCGTCAAACCACAGGCCTGCCGCAGCTTTGCCCATTGCGCAGCCGTCATGGGCCACGCCGGGCACCTCGGTAAAGCGCCAGTTAAAGTCGCACCCCAGTCCTTCGGCCGCGGCCCGGCCCGCGGCCATGTAGTTATGCGCTCGCTGTAGCCGGCCCGCCCCCTGTGCCAAAGCCTCGGGATTTGAGGGCAGATTGTCCGCGTTGGACTCGCAATCCTTTTCCCCGCCAAGGATCCACAGATCGCTTCCCAACAGGCGGCGCAGGTCCGCCTCGGTCAGGCCCAGTCCGCCCAAACCGGCTGGAAAGGATGCTTGGAGATCGGGCAGCGAGTACCACCCCGCATTAGCCGCGACCACCGATTGAAACGGCCCGTAGCCGACCAATGCGACCATCCGGTGCAGGAATTGCCCCCCCGCCGAATGACCATAGATGCGCGCTTTGCCTTCGCCCATGACCCCGGCGTCGGTCAGCTCGGCAACAAGACGTGCGGGCACATGGTAAATCCAGCTTTCTGCCGGTGTGGCCGTGCCATCCGCGGCGCGAACCATGCCATCATTATAGGCTGGCGCTTCGGGGTAATGGGCATCAGGAAAGGAGGGTGCAACGATCAGCAGGTCATGCCGGTCTGCCGCTTCAATCCAGAAATCGCGGTAATCATCGCCGTTGCGCATCATCCCATGTTGGACAAAAACCACCTCCTTGCCCGAGGCATAGCCTGCGGCGCGGTAACAGTTCAGGGTCACTGGCCGTTCAGGCTGGCCCTGAAACGCGTAGGAAAGAGCAAAGGCGCCTGTTCGGTCGAAATCACTTGTCTTGATCATGTTGAAGTCTTGTCCTTATCGTAGAGATGGCATGAAACGGTCCGACCGGGCGCGATCTGCTGCAATTGCGGCGCGTCGACGGAACATTGGGGCATGGCCGCAGGGCAACGGGGGTGGAATGGGCAGCCCGAGGGCGGATTAAGCGGCGAGGGCAATTCCCCTTTCACCGCGGAAAAACTGCGCTTGCGGTTGCGAACTGAAGGGATCTGCTCCAGCAGCGTGCGGGTGTAGGGATGCTTGGGGTCCGCGAACAATTCGGCGGTCGGTGCCAGTTCGACGATCTCGCCGAGATACATGATGGCTACGCGATCGGCCATGTGGCGCACCACCGACAGATCATGACTGATAAACAGGTAAGTAAGATTGCGCTTACGGCGCAGCTCGAGAAACAAGTTGATGACCTGCGCCTGAATCGAGACGTCGAGCGCTGCGATGGGTTCATCGCAAACCAGAAATTGCGGCTCTACGATCAATGCCCGGGCAATGCCGATCCGCTGCCGTTGCCCGCCTGAGAACTGATGCGGAAACCGGTCACGGTAGCTGACATCAAGCCCCACTTCCTCAAGCGCTGCATCCACCCTTGCGTTGATCTCGGCGCGCGACAGGTCCGGCCGGTGAACCTTAAGCGGTTCGGCCAAAATCGCAGCGACGCGCTGGCGCGGGTTGAGCGAGGAATAGGGGTCCTGAAACACCATCTGCACGCCGAGGGTGAAGTCCTTCAGCGCCGCCCCGCGCAGGGTCGCGACATTGCCGCCCTCAAAGGCTACCGTCCCCTCTGAGGCAGGCAGGATACCGGTCATCATTCGACCCAGCGTTGACTTGCCGCATCCGGATTCGCCTGCCAGCCCCAGTACTTCTCCCCGCTGTACCGAGAGGTTGACCGAACGGACCGCCCGCAGAACAGGGATGTCCGGTGTGCGACCGGCCAGCTTTAGCAGGGTTTCTGCTAGGACAGGCTGCCGGGTGAACACGCGGCTGAGATTGCGCATCTCAAGAATGGCATCTGCGTTCTCGGGCGCATTTTCCGTGGCGGGCTGGTCGGCGGCGATTAGGGAGGAATCCGTCATGGGTCAGCCTTTTGCGACACGGGGTGGTGGCAGAGATAGCTGCGCCCGAATGCGTCTGTCTCGCGGGCGGGCATCTCCCGACGACAGATATCGGTTGCGGAGGAACAGCGTGGGTTAAACGGACACCCCAACGGGCGCTGCGACAGCGGCGGCGCATTTCCCGGCACCTGGCGCAACGGAGCGCCCGGATCGGCATCGCCCGGCACCGAGGCCAAGAGCCCCAGTGTATAGGGATGACGAGGATGGTCGAGCACCGCGTCCGTCGGGCCCATCTCGACGATATTGCCCGCGTACATCACGGCGATCCGGTCGGCCAGTTCGGCCACCACGCCAAGATCATGGGTGATCCAGATCATGCCCGCGCCGCTTTCGACCTGCAGCTTTTGCAGCTCGGCAATGATCTGACCCTGAATGGTCACGTCGAGCGCTGTGGTCGGCTCATCCGCGATTATGACGGCCGGGTCTCCCAAAAGCGTAATTGCGATGGCCACGCGTTGACGCATCCCGCCTGACAGTTCATGCGGATACTGATGGATGCGCTGCTCCGGTGCGGGGATGCCCACCTTGCGCAGGCTTTCCACCGCCAGGGATGCTGCCGCGGCAGGGTCATCATGCCCATGCTCGCTCAGCACTTCGGTCATTTGCTCACCGATCCGCAGAACCGGGTTAAGCGTCGACAGCGGGTTCTGAAAAATCATCGCGAGTGCAATCCCGCGGATGCGGCGCAGCTCTTCCTCGGATTTCTTGCGCAGATCCTCCCCACGGAACAGAACCTCGCCGGCAGTGATCTCGCCGGGCGGATCAATTAGTCCCATGACCGAAAACCCCGCCACCGATTTGCCAGAGCCGGATTCCCCGACCAGACCCAGCACCTCGCCAGGATAAAGGGTTAGGTCAATTCCATCGACAGCGGGCCAGGCCCCCTGAGTGTCATGGAACACGGTTTGCAGTCCGCGCACGTCAAGGACGGGGGAAGCTTTGGTTTGATCGGTCATGAGCGTTTCGGGTCCAGAGCCGTGCGCAGGCGATCACCTACGAGGTTCAATGAAAAGATCAGGATCAGCAGAGCGATGCCGGGATAGAAGGAAATCCAATAGGCGCCGCTCATCAGGTAATCAAAACCATTGGCGACCAGCAGGCCGAGCGAGGGTTCGGTCACCGGGACGCCGACCCCGAGGAACGACAGCGTTGCCTCAAGGGTAATTGCCGAAGCAATCTGCACCGTGGCCAGCACCAGAACCGCGCTCAGGCTGTTGGGCATGACGTGCCGAAACATCACCCGCCCGGTGCCAAAGCCAAGGTTATGCGCCGCTTCGACATATTCTTTGCGTCGTTCAGACAGTGCTGACGAGCGCATGATGCGCGCGTAGTTTGCCCATTGCACCATCACGATGGCCAGGATCACCTTGTCCACCCCGCGGCCGATCATCGCCAGCAGCACCAGCGCCACGAGGATCGACGGAAAGCCCAGCACGAAATCGACCAGCCGCATTAGCAGTGCCTCGATGCGGCCGCCCAGCACTGCCGCGACAAGTCCGACACTGACCCCAATGATCAGCGCCAGTGCGGTCGAGACCAGTCCCACCAACAGGCTGATGCGCATACCATAGAGGATCGCCGACAGCATATCGCGCCCCTGCCCGTCGGTGCCGAGCCAAAACACCATGCCGTCAAAGCTCTCCGACATTGGCGGCATCCGGTTGTCCATCACGCTGAACGAGGTCAGGTCATAGGGGTCTTGCTGGGCAAAGAACGGCAGGCACAGGCCGATGAGGGTAATTACCAGCAGCGCGATGAGGGATTTCTTGACACTCGGACGGCGCTTGAGTTTTCCCAGCATTGCACGGCGCTGCGGCGTGTCGGTCAGGGGCTTGCGCACGGCCATGGGCTCGTCGCGGCGGTGGGGAGCGTTGGACGCGTCCATCACATGTTCTCCACAAGTTTGACGCGCGGATCGAGCGCCGCATAGGCGAAATCCACGAGCAGGTTAACAACCACGAAAATGAAGGTGATCAGCATGACGTAGGCCACCACCACAGGCCGATCGAGTTGATAGATCGATGTAATCAGCAGCTTGCCCATGCCGGGCCATGCAAAGACCGTTTCTGTGATTGTCGAAAAGGCGATCAGCGCCCCGAACTCGACTCCCAGAACGGTGATGATCGGGATCAGGATATTGCGCAGGATATGACGCCGAATGATGCGTTTGCTGCGCACCCCCTTAGCGCGGGCAAACAGGACATAGTCCTGATGCACAGCCTCTGAGGCGCCGGCGGCGGTCAGGCGGATCATCAGCGCCAGATTGGGAATTGCCAGATTGATGACCGGCATCGCCAGATGGCTGAGCCCGTCAAGCGTCAGGAAACTGAAGGGCACGCCCAGAAGTGACACGGTGTCACCGCGCCCCGAAGCAGGCAGCCAGTTCAGCCAGACGGCAAAGATCAGGATCAGTACCATCCCTTTCCAGAAGGAAGGGATCGAATAGCCGAGGATCGAGCTGGTCATCACCATCCGCGCGCCACGACTGCCATCGCGTAGACCGACCCAAAGACCGATCGGAATCCCGATCGCAGAGGCAAGAAGCAGCGCCAGCACTACCAGCTCGAACGTCGCCGGCATGCGCGAAAAGATCAGCTCCAACGCCGGGATGCCATGCACGAAGGACACGCCCATGTCGCCCTGCAGCGCGTTGCCGAGGAAAGTCAGATATTGCGCCCAGACCGGCCGGTCGAGGCCCATCTTCGCGATCATCGCCGCGCGTTCCGCCTGCGTGGCCTCGGGATTGATTAGCAGATCCACCGGATTGCCAACCGAATAGACAGCGAGGAAAACCGCAATCGACACGGCAAAGAGGACGGCAACGCTCTGCAAGAGGCGTTGCAGGGTATAGAGCAACATCAGTCCTGTTCCGATCCGTTGGGAAAACCGCCGCGCGGAAGGCGCGACGGCGAGAGAGGTTGAAGCGCGCAGATCACTCCGCGTCGCGCTCGACCTGATAGGCCAGCGTGAACTGGTCGGCGCGGCCGTCATAGCTCAGACCCTTGCGATAGGCCCAGACGGTGCTCTCGAAATGCAGCGGGATGAAGCCCAGCTTATCGACGGCCATTTGCTCGGCCTGCTGCAGCAATTCCGACCGCTTGGCGTCGTCCACCGTGCTGATCGCCTCCAGCACCACTGCGTCAAACTCCGGATCGCTCCAGTCGCCATAGTTGGAACCGCCTACGCCGCGTGCGTCATCGGTGGTCAGGGCATATTGCCGCAGGAAGGACGCCGCACCGCCTTCGCTGGACCCCCAACCGCCCATCGAGAGGCTGAACTCGCGCCCGGAACGGCGGCTGAAGAACATCGAACGGGTCATTGCATCGAGCTCGGTCTCGATGCCGACACGGGTCAGGAACTGCGCCACGGCTTGTGCGATCTGGCTGTCGTTGATGTAGCGGTCATTGGTGGCGTGGAAGGTCACCTTGAACCCATCAGGATAGCCTGCCTCGGCCAGCAGTTCCTTGGCTTTCTCGGGGTTGTATTCCATTGGAGCGGGCGAGGGAATCGCGCCGAACATCTCGTCTGGGATGAACTGATAGGCCGGCCGGGCCAGCCCATCCATGATACGGTCGACAATCGCCTGCCGGTCAATCGCCATCGAGATGGCCTGCCGCACCCGCAGATCCTGGAACGGGTTGGTGCCGTCTTCGGTAGTGATGAACGGGCTGTCGCCGCGGCCAATATCCATCTGCAGGAAGATCACCCGGTTCGAGGGAGTGGATACATATTCAAATGCCTCGTTCTCTTTGATCTGCGCCACATCGCGGGCGGCGGGGGATTCGATCATGTCGTAGTCACCCGACAAAAGCCCGGCCAGGCGCGGACCATCGCTGGGCACCGGAACGAAGGTGACTGTTTCCCAATCGGGCTGCTTGCCAAAGTAGGTCTCGTTGCGCGACAGGGTGATCTCGGCGCCTTTGCTGAACTTCTCAAGCTTGAAAGGTCCTGTGCCCACGGCCGCCTCCCCCACGTTGAAGTCATCAATCGAGGGCCAGGTCCCGGTCACACCGCAATCATTTTCCAGATCAAAGGTGATCTCGTCATGCTCGACGATGCTGTCGCTGAGAATGGAAACCCCGGCAAGCATCTCGGGCATGATCGGTTCGACCTGTTTGGTCTTGATGCGTAGCGTATAGGGGTCAGGCGCCTCGACGCTTTCGAAATTGCTGACCACGGAACTGCCGGTGGAGCCGATGGCGCTTTCGTTGTTCATCACGCGGCAGAATGTGAAGATCACGTCGCTCGCGTCAAAATCTGTTCCGTCGGAGAACTTCACATCCTCGCGCAGCTTGAAAACCCAGGTGTTGTCGTCTTCGGCTTCCCAAGAGGTGGCAAGCTCTGGCTGAGCCATAAGGTTGGCATCCGGTGTAGCCAGCATGGAATAGATATGCATGCCCAGTTGGTTGTTGGGCGTTAAATCATGATAATGCGGGTCTACAGCTGTCGGTTCAGAACTTAGGCCGATGGTGAGTTCCTGCGCTGACAGCGAGGTCGCGCCCAAGGCCGTAGCCAGTGCGGCAACAGCACAGGCCTGAGTTTTCTTATAATTCATATCTTCCCTCCCAAAGGATACTGACGTTGACTACTGCGATGCGGGCAGCTTGACTGCAACGATAATTGCAAGCACATGAAGCTCATGAAACGTTAATTTCGTCAAGGGGGGGGTCTTTGAATGGCAGTCAATTATCATAGCGAGGTCGCACAGCGCATCGCAGCCACGTATGAAGCCCTCAGCCCGGCGCACCGAAAAATTGCAGATTTTATCCTGCAAAATCCGACAACTGCCGCGCTTTTGAACAACGTGGAACTGGCGTCTCGCTGCGCCGTTTCTACCGCGACGGCCACCCGCTTTGCCCGCGCCATCGGATTTTCTCAATTTTCCGAGTTTCGCGACTCGCAGGTCGAGACAATGCGGAAATCGGAATCTCATGCCACCCGGCTGACTAACGAAATAGATGAGAGCGCCGGGGCCTTTGATGTCGTTAACAACGGCCTTGACCAAGACTGCGCCAACCTCGAAGCAACCCGCCATAGGCTCGACGAGAGAAGTTGCACCAATGCCGTGGAGATGATCTTGCGGGCGGAGCGGATCTTTGCCTTTGGTGCCGGCGTCAGCCAATTTGTCTGTGGGGTTCTCATTCATGGGCTCGAACCTTATTGCCGCGGCAATGCGTTCAATATTGGTCCTTTAGGCAATGGCAGCAGTGCCATGCGGCAGGTGCTGCATTGCCAATCTGGAGACTTGGTGGTCGTCTGCTCTCTACCTCACTACTCGTCAGACACGATCGAAGTAGCTGAAACCGCGCGGGCGCGCGGCGCCAATCTGCTCTGCATCACCGATCGCCCTACGAGCCCTCTCAGCAAACATGGACATGTTACTTTCTACGCCGACGCAGTAAGGCGACTTCTGCCCAATTCAATTACCTCCGCCGTCGCGGTAGCAGAAGGCATCATCGCCGCCGTTGCGAACCGTCGAAGCGAAGGAATGGATGTCCATCGGGTACTGGACGCGCGCACGCAAAGGAGCGCCCAGCCGACGAAAAGAAATAGCGAAGAAACTTGATGGAGCGCGTATTTTCGTCCAGTCTCTCGGCGGTACTTCACCTGACTTCGATATCGGCACCAATGCCCGCTTCCGGCCCTTAGCCGACCTTGGTGATGTCTGCAGCGGATGACGGCTTCGAGCCCAAATCGACCTATGCTGCAAACAGTTCGCACGCCTGCTCATTTGCCCGCAGATACTTGTCAAAGGGTCTGCTCAGATGATGGACGCTTGAACATTCGTGTCCTCGACACTCGTCCGCGCCAATTTCTTGAATGTATCCGCGTGGCGTTGCCGCTCGCTCATCGGCAGCATTTCATCAAGCTTGCTATAATCGCCGCCACAGCGATCCTCGGCCATCTGCATAATTGCGTCCGGACCGCCGTTGCCCCTATTTGCCAAGGTGACCTTGTTGGCCATGGGGCGCACTCTGTTTTCGTAGTCCAATGCAGCGGCTCGTGTGGCACCTTTGGCTACAATCGCGGCGCCCAAGATGCGGGCATCTAAAATGGCCTGACTGGCGCCACTTGATCCCACTGGATAAGTCGCATGCGCGGCATCCCCAATTAACGTCGTGGCGCCGTCGGTCCAAGACGCAACCGGTTCACGATCAATCATCGGGTATTCAAACACGGCTGTTGCGTTGTCGATCAGGCCCGGCACATCAATCCAACCGAAATTCCAGTCGGAAAATTCACCAGAAAAGGCAGCGGTCTCAACCTGGCGGTTCCAGTCCTCTTTTTGGAGTTGGGTTTTGGGATCAACGGTCCGCTCTGCGATCCAGTTGATGACGGATTTACCGGTTTCCTGATCAGGCTCGGATATGGGATAAGCCACGAACCGCTGTGTGTCATTGCCAGCAAGGATCATCGATCTGCCGCCGAGGAAAGGTGCTGCGTTTGTCGTACCTCTCCACATTATGGCACCGCCCCACACAGTTGGGCCCTCATTAGGATACATCTGGGCGCGAACCTTCGAATGGATGCCGTCTGCACCAATCAAGAGATCGGCCGTGATGCAATGCGACCGATCAGGGCCGATATAATCAACCACGACACCAGTGCCGTGCGCCTTATAGCTGGATACATGCGCGGCAAAGGTAATGCACGAAGGCCCGCACCGCGCAGTCACAGCCTCCAAAAGGGCCATCTGCAACCGACCCCGATGAACCGAATATTGGGGCCATTTATAACCGGCGTGACGCCCACGAGGCTCGGCCCATATCTCAACGCCAGTTTTGGTGTAAAACCCGTAATCCTGTGTTGCGATACCGATTTGACTGAGCTGCGCTTCCAGCCCCAGATCAAAAAGCTCACGAACAGCAACCGGCTGAAGATTGATGCCCACCCCCAGCGGCTTCGGTTCCGCGACACTCTCGAGAATATGAAACGGCACGCCAATCTGGTGGAGGGTTAAGCCCATCGTCAAACCTGCAATGCCACCTCCTGCGATAATGACAGTCATTGGATTTAGCGCCTATGCATATGTGTCGCCCTCGTCTTTGCGAACGGTGTGGGGGATCATGGTTCAATCCTACTTTTAGCGCGCAGCTACCGTGGATTTCACGCACGCCAGCACTACTCTTGGCAAGCAGTTTACAGCAGCCTCTAAGACAAAAAACAAGCTGTTCGAGATTTTCGAGTCGTATTGTATGTTCGAAGTAGCATCCGCCCCAATTCTTGGATGTCTTTCACCGACCTCTCGAATGCAATCGTAGGCGCAGTTGCGGCGAAAGCTCACTTTGTCCGCACACCGAACATATCTGCCCCGGCTAACCTACGCGTCAAATGCGCTGAATAGATGTTAGCTTCCAGCATGCACCAGGAAATCTCTTGCGGGGGCGATCAGTGCGCGTCCTGGATGCCCCAGCCTTGAAATGAATGGGGCAGAGAGCATCAATTGTACAATTGCGCTCGTACTATTTCGCTCGGAGGGGGGCCTGTCAGCTCTGTGCTATGCTTGTGCTTCATATCGGATATGCCTTCCTACTTCGAACGCCAGGAACCAAGCACGGATAACTACTGAAAGCCTGCGACACTTTTAGAGTGGGCGGCCTTATGATCAAATTACTGCATGTTGATGACGACGCCGATATCCTCGAACTAACTCAGATCTCGCTGGAGCTCTCTGAGAACTTTGAAGTTCTCAGCTGCATATCAGGAACTGATGCACTTCTTGCGGTCAAAAAATTTACGCCGGATGTGTTTCTACTCGACGTCATGATGCCTGGTTTAACTGGTCCAGGTCTACTGGAGAAACTTTGGGAGATACCAAGCCTCGAGAGCGTTCCTGCAATCTTCATGACAGCTCGAGTGAATGCTGCGAGCCGAGCAGAGCTTTTAGCCATTGGTGCTAATGAAGTCATCGAAAAACCCTTCGACCCTATGACCCTGGGCGCGCAGATTAGAACGGCAATGCATGCGCGTTCCTGCGTCCGGCTGCTGTGAATATAGACGCGACGGACTTCGTGATCGCAACTGCACACTTCATAAACCGAATCGCGAAAGGCAAGACGCTGGAGCACGCTGCGCAGCTGAATCACCGATCATTCGTTTCGTAGCGCTCGCTGCATTTCCCGCTCAAGTTTGGTTGCTTCATTTCAGGCAGTAGACCCCGCCGGGGTCGCCTGCCGCCATGGGCTGAGTGAGAGCGTTGGTGCAAGCACAGCTAATGCTGACAAAGTTTCGCGTCGCGGACCTCGGTTTTTCAAAATGCTGCGCATCTGCTCCGATGTCCGCTCCCTTGCGGCAAAGCGAGCCGCTCTATGCGCTTCATCGCCATTCTATCACAAACAGCCTTTCAACCCGAGCGCGGGACGACGCTGGGATCGGGATAGTGTGCGGCCATCCAGCGGCAATTTCCACATCTATTCAAGATTTTAGGGATAACGGTTTGAGACTCCATGCGAAGTCTTCGATATCAACCTCAGGCCTTCTTTGGTCAGGCATATTTACGCTTCCTGGAACACAAGCCACCGGCTGTTCGATATCGCACAGAGTGTGTTTGAAGGTAGCGAGTTGCGCATTTTTTCGTCTGAATTAGGTGCATCGTACGTGACGTATTCATCTCAAACGGAGAAATTGATTCAGATGAAAAACTTCCTTCTTACGACGGCAATGGGCGCCTCGCTCGCGACCGCGGCACAGGCCGAAACGATAACCTATGTGCTCGATCCGTCTCATAGCCAGATCGTGTTCAGCTATAACCACTTGGGCTTCTCGACCACGACAGGCATGTTCTCCGGTTTCGAGGGCAGCATCGAGCTGGACAAAGAAGACCCGGCGGCATCGAGCGTCTCTGTTTCTTTTCCCGCCAACGGCCTCATCACCGGATGGCCTGCACGCGAAGAGCATTTTCTGAGCGAAGATTTCTTCGGCGCCGAAGCGAATCCCTTGGTGACATTCACCTCGACGTCGATTGAATTGACCGGCGAAAAGACTGGCAAGATCACCGGTGATCTGACCATGAACGGCATTACGAAGTCTGTCGTTTTGGACGCCACACTGAACCAGTTGGGTGATCATCCGATGGAAAATCGTCCCTGGGCCGGGTTTGACGCGACAACCACGCTGCTGCGCTCGCATTTCGACATGGGCCAGTTTGCCCCATTTGTCGGGGATGAGGTCGCAATCGATATCTCTATCGAAGCAATGGTTCCTGCTAAATAATCGACATCTAAGGGTACAAACAAAAGGGCCGCGCGACCCCTCGCG
>Ga0209345_10003173_pt1 | contig 17160 bp, 14 predicted proteins | sample Cruoilmetagenom7_FD_187294 | JGI IMG/M metagenome (GOLD analysis project Ga0209345, IMG submission 187294) | Oil polluted marine microbial communities from Coal Oil Point, Santa Barbara, California, USA - Sample 7 (SPAdes) (version 2) | ecosystem: Environmental > Aquatic > Marine > Oil seeps ...
GATCTCCCGGATCACTCTCGCCCACGGACGCGACGGACTCCGTCAGCGGAACGCGGACGGAATACCTGGGCTTCTCGGATGGCGCGCCGAGAGGGGCAACGACCGGCGGCAGCGCCGCCAGGGCCAGGGCCGGAGCCTGTTGCACGACCTCGCCATCCACTGCCTCTCGTGCGGGCGCCGCGATCGCGATCGCGGGGGCGACGTCCTTTTCTGCCGATGCCTGCGCCAGCTGCATGTCGGGCCGCGCCTTGGGTGCGGGATGGCTGGCCTCGGCCGCGGCGATCTTGGGATCGTCGAAGCTCATCGAGACCAGTTCGACCGTCTGACGCCCGGCGGACACCGGCACCACCAGGACGTCGGACCGCGGCAGCGGAAGCGATGCCATGACTGGCACCGGTTCGGCGGCATCAAGGCGCGCCTGGAGCTCACCCATCGCGCGCTCGCGGGGAACCGGCCCCTGAGCAAGGCTGCGCAGGGGGGCAACTGCCTCGACATCTTCCTCCGCCGGGGCGATAGATGCCAAGGCCCGTGCCCGCGATACCGGCGCGGGCGGCTCCGAAGCAGCGGTCTCTGCCTCATCCTGCGACGCTCGGGTCGGATCAGCTTCCGCCACACCCCTGTCTGACTCGAGGCCGATGGTCGCGCCCGAGGCCACCACTTCGGCCTGGATCATGTCCTCGGTCGCTGAGGTGGATGCGAGATCCACTGCGGGTGCGGACGCCGGCTCGGCGACTTCCACCGCATCGCGCGTCGGCACGGTCATCGGCCGAACCGAAGGCCCCTCGACCTCGGTCCTCTCAGGTCCGCGAACAGCAGGGAAGCGCGCAATCCCGTCCCCGCTCAGGCCGGGAATGGCGCGCTCGAGACGATTGATCTCGACCTTGCCGACGCCCGGGATGCGAACAGCAACGTCTCGGGCCCGCCCGGCGAGGCCGGACCCGATGTTCCCGCCAGCGAAGGCGCTGCGCAGAAAGTCCGAGCGGCCGGCATCCGCCACGTCAGTGCCATTGGCGCGCGTCGGAAGAATGCGCCCGGAATGCGCGTCAGGCGACAGGATTTCCGCATCGGATGACGGGCTGTCCTCTCGGCCTGGAGTGTTCCCATCGCGAACATCGGGTGCATCGGGTGCATCGGGCGCAACCTGCTGGTCCGGCGTCAGAATCAGGACCCCGGCGCGGCCCGCGTCGTCAGGCGCGCGATCGTTCTGTCCCGCCTCTTTCCCAATCTCCGGGCGTGGTGCCACGGACGGGTCGGCCGCCCCTGCATCGTCTTCGCTGCCGATTGCCCCCGGTGCCGCGCCCCTGTCCAGGACTTGGTCTGCCGGCGCGGCGCGACGAGTATCGGGGTCGTTTCGGTGTGGCTGGTCCGCGGTGCCGACAACCCCATCATTCGGCTCCAGGTCCGCATCGACCGGCTCCTCGACGGGCGGCACGTAGGGAGCATCGACCGGCTCTTCGAGCAGGGGGCGCAGGTCATCCTCGCCTTCGCCGGGCTCGCCGGGCACCTCTTCGAGCAATGGCGGCAGGGCGTCATCGCCCCCATCCGGCATTTCGCCCGCCTCCACGACCGGCCCACCGGCCGGCTCTTCAAGCACCGTCGGCAGGATCTCCTCGATCTGCGTATCGGCCGCTTCCTCGGAGCCATCGACCTGCATGGCGCCGTCTTCCTCGTCGAGGACAAGATCCACCTCGGCTGCATTCGCACCCTCCGGTTCCTCGAAATACTCGATGATCGAGATGCCCGAGCCCGCCTGCGGCTCAGGACGCGGGCGCGGCCGGATGACGACATCAGTGGGCGCGCTTGCCGGTGCCGTGGTCTCGCCGGACGTGTCCGTTACCTCTTTGGGGCGCGTTTCGGGAGGCACGGTCTGCGGGGATGGTGTCGCCGGTGCTTCGGAGGCGATATCATGGGGCCGTGGAATCGGGAAGATGCCGAGCGGGTCGAGCATCTTGCGAACGCGGGATTCGATCTCCCGGGCCTTTGGGTTGAAGCTTTCGGCAGGCACCGCATCGGCGACCACGAAGGGGCGATTGTCGCTCACGACGCCCATGGCAGATACGGTCACCTCGCCATCGACCTGCAACAGGGTCATCTGCCCATGCGGCCCCAGGGCGATGCACTTCTCGACATCGAGGATCTCGCACAGGGCTCGAGCCCGGTCCTTGCCCTTCAGTCCGAGGAAATCCATCCGGTAGTAGACCGTCCCGCTCTCCACGAGGCGGGTGAAGACCATCTCACTGCCCTCGAGCAGGCTGCCGTATTTCTCCGACAGCATCTCGCCGAGCTGGGCCAGGATCTCCCGGTCCCGTGAGCGAAGCGCCTCGAGCTTGACTTCCTGGCGGTCCCGCGAAGCCATCAGCTCCGCGATGCGCGATTGCGAGATCGGGCTCGCCTGTGCGACGGTCCCGAAGGCGATGGAACAGGCGACGAGCGCTGCCAGTGATCTTTCCATGGGGTGTATCTATCCGGTCTATCTGCTTGCGGCTTTGCAAGGAAATAAGATCATCGTCTTTGCAGGAAAAATGATCGGTCCCGGCGCCTGAAAATTAGCTGTGGGCGCGCGGGGCGCCTCCACCGCCGTCAGGGTAGATCGTTCAGCGCGCCTCCCCCGCGCGGTCCCGGCTCGCCACCCGTGCCCGGGCGGCCTCGACCCCAGCCTGCGCCGTCGTGGCGAAGGCCTCTCCGGCCACGCGCGTGGCACCGAGAGCGCCGCTCTGTCGGGCGGCGATCGCCAGGCGGCCGAACGCGTCGGCGATCCCTGCATGGCTTGCGCCCTCGGCCTTCAGACCGCGGCGCAGACCGTGGAGAACCGCCGCTCCTTCGCGGCCGAGGTCGGACGCGCCGATCTCGTCGGCAAAATGCGCAGCACTTTCCCGCAGTCCTTTGGCGCTCCTCATCTGCGCCACGCGGTCGGGGGAAATCGGCTCCTGCATCGCCACGGCACGAGGATCATCCGGGGCGATGCAACCCGCCGCCACCAGGGACCGACCAGCCTGGCCGACCTCCATCTTCTGGCCGATGGCATAGGCCGCCGGCCCGTGGCGGTGCTTCTCGAAGTCCCGATCCACACGATCGGCGGAGACGGCCTCCAGTCGTGTCATCCCGGCATAGATGCGCGCGGGGGCGCCAGGTTGGGCAAGGGCGTGTTGTTCTGTCATGCGTCCGACTTTCGGCTTGTTTTCCTTCTGTGCAGGGGAAATGCGGCCCCCGCCATGCTTTCGAAACACCGACCCGGACGGACAGCGGTAAGAATTTCTTCGCGGCGCGCGACGGAGGCACAATCTCCCGTTCACCCCTTGCTGGGGAAGGCTTGAACGGAGATTGCAAATGCCTCGATACATCGCCCTCTGCGGCTATCCCAAGGCGGGCAAGTCGGAGGTTCAGAAGATCATCTCGGAGCGATACGGCTTTCTTGCCATAGACGATTCCAAACCCCTGCGCGACGCCGTGAAGATTCTCTACAATCTCACCGACTGGCACGTCACGACCCAGGAGGGCAAAGCCACCGTGATCAAGGCAGGCGATGAGCGCATGACGGTGCGCAAGGCCCTTGGCGATCTCGGAAAATATCTCGAGGCGAAGGACCCCTATCACCTTCCTCGCCTGGCCATCGCCACCGCGTCCGCCGCACATCCGGGCGCGGACTTCGTCTTCGCCTCGGTCCGTCGCGACCAGCCTCTATTTTTCCGCCAGACGGGAGAAGCCCTCGTCATCGAGGTCACCCGCGCAGGCACCTCCGCCCTTAACGATTTCGATGACTACGACCGATCTTGTCTCGACTTCAGCATCGACAACACCCTCGATCCGGACGACCTGGCCGGGTCCCGCGCCCGCCTCGAGCGGCACGTGGCGGAAATGCTCGATCCGATTTTTCCCAGGTTGCTTGAGCGCGCGGCCGGCTGACCGGTCGCGGCTCCCTTCAATGAGCGCAGAGGGTCGGAAATTTCCGACCCTTCTCCGTCGATCTTATGTCCTGGGAACTCCAGGACCTCGAGACGACGGACCCATCAGATGAACGACACGCACCCCGACCTCCAGGTCGCAGACGATCCGATGCACCAAAGCACGCTCGACATCGTCGCGATCATCGACAACCACCGGCACCATGAACCTCACGAGGTCATGAGTGGCCTGATGCGCTTCGAACGCGCCCTCGGCGCCGCGGTCGACAGCATCAAGAAGGACCTCTCGGAGGGGCCGTCTCCCGCAAGCATCTTCGAGGCGATGAACGCACCCCTCGACCTGGCGATGCGTTTCGGCGCGTCCGATCTGATCACTATCGCCCAACGTGCCCATCTCAACTTCGCCCCGCTCCTCGACGGCAGGGACCCTGTCCTGCGAGGCGCCGCTGCCGCGGACGCGATCGTTTTCCTGACGGTGGCGGAACAGACCCGCATCGCCGTGAAGATCCTCTTTCACGCCTCCATGCTTCACGGGCGGGCGCCGAACGGCAAACGCCTCGAGCTTCGCTGAGCCAAGGGGTCGCATGACGAACTTGCATAACGCCGCGCGTGGCCTGGAAGGCCACGTTCTGCGGGGCACCAGATCCCGCCCCGACAGCGCCCTCCTGGTCAACCTCTTCGGAGGGCCGGGGACCGGCAAGTCGACCCTCGCGGCACGCCTCTTTCACGAGCTGAAATGCGCGGGAATCGAGGCCGCATGTCCCGAAGAGCACGCCAAGCTGGCGCTCTGGTCGGGCCAGCCCTGGCTCCTCGACGAACAGACAATCCTTCTCGGTCGCACCTGGGAGACGCTTCACGCCCTGTGCGACAAGGTGGAGGTGATCATCGTCGATAGCCCGATCCTGCTCTGCTCGGTCTATGCCGGGGATCGGGAGCCGACCTGCTTTCACGAGCTCGTCCTCGACATGCACCGACGCACCGATCGGGTGAACCTGCTGATTGGACGTGACGAGACCTCCGGATACTCCATGAACGGGCGTCGCGAAAACGAACAGGAAGCCCGTGCCACGGATGCCCGCATCAGGTCGGCCCTGCACACGTTCGGCGAGACCTTTCTCGGCGTGAGGCACCCCACCCGGATCGGCCACCACCTGATCGACTACCTGCACGCGCGATGATCCTGGCCGGTCCTGGCAATCTTCCCCTTTTGAGATGTCCGCATCGAACACACCTTCCTCGAAACTCGCGAGGAATCCCGACATGACCACGCAACGATCCACTTCCTTTCTGACCTCCCTCCTGTGCACGGCCGCCCTGGCGGGCGCCCTTGTCATCTCCTTTTCAGGGCCAGCAGCAGCTGGTGCATTCTCGGCGATGGTCGCCGACGTGAAAACGGGCACGATCCTGACGGCCGACCAGATCGACGCGCCGCGCCGGGCGAGAATGATCTCGCGGCTTACCACGATCACCATGGGCATCCAGGACCTGGCGGACGAAACGCTGGAGCCGGACGAGGATCTCGATGTATCACGCGCAGAGAGGGTCGACGTGATGACCGCCCTCCAGGCCACCGCGCTCGGAGAGGAGGGCTATCGCGCCCCGATGACGGCGCTCGCCGCGCGGATCGGTTACAACGCCAAGCTCTTCGAGGAGCGCATGCGCGCCCTGCGCAGCCGCGCCGGCCTCCAGGCCACCGAGGTGAAGGTGGTTCGCGGGGAGGATGGAGGCCCAGGCTTCGAGGGCCGCACTACGACCCGCGACTTGGTGCGGATGGCCACCTCTCTGCTGCGCGCGCATGGGCCGGCGACCCGTGAGGTCTTCGGTCCGGCCACCGGATTTCTCGAGACCACCCATATCTGGATGAGCGACAAGGACATGTGCCTGCTGGCGGCAGAAGGCCCGCGCACCCGCAGACTCCTGATCGCGGCCCTGACCGGCGCGCCCGATGATGCGGCCTGCTTCGAGGCGGCTGCCCGACTCCTTGCCGAGCAGGATCTGCGCGTGCTCACGTCGCGCTGAGGCGCGCCCGGAACGCCATCGGCAGACCCTTTTTAAGGCCACGACAGAACAAAGGCCGCACCCGAGGGCGCGGCCTTGATGCAGGGCGGGTTCCGGCAGTCAGACCGGAAGCACGCTCACCGCGGTGGACTTGCAGTCCGAACACGCGGCCTCGATATCCTTCAGTTCGGTCTTGGCGCCGAAGGCACGCACGATCCGGTCGCTCGTATGCACCCGGGCATGCCCGCAGGCAGCGCACGCGATCTTGAGCCCGATCCCCGCGCCTGCCAGGGCCGACACGGTGTTGTAGGAGCGACCCGCGGAAGTCGCGGGACGATCGATGAGGACATCGGCGAGTTTCTCGGCCTGTGACCCCTTGCGGATCTTGCGGAAAATGTGATTCTGCTTCGCCATTCAGAGGCTCCTTGCTTTGGACGGTCGGCGCGAAACGCCTCAAGCCAGAAGTTCGGATCGTTTGCTCCGATGGAAAAACTTCTCCAGATCCGTTAAGCAGCGATTTCCGGGCAAATTCGGCCAACACAATGTGCTGGGCTGAGACGTGTTCGGAGAGTGGCTTTTGGAGGCCGGAACTCTTGGCGCGCCTTTTAACGAGGCTCGCCAAGAGCCGGTCCAAAAAAAGCAGGAGAAAGTTGTTATGTCGATCAATGCGATGACGGTCACCGCCGGAGATGCCCTGTCGGTCTTGAAAACGGGCTGGGACGTCCAGAAGTCCCACGGCATCAAGATGTCCTACATGATGCACGGCCGCCCCGGGATCGGCAAGACGCAGATCGCCGAGGCGCTGGCGCACTATATCGGGGGGCGTCTTTACGACATCCGCCTGACCCAGATCGACACCTCGGATCTGCGCGGCCTGCCCTACTACGACCACGACACCAAGACCACCCAGTGGTATCGTCCCGAGGACCTGCCCTCCACCAACGAGCCGGCGGTCCTGTTCCTCGACGAGATCACCTCGGCCTCGCCCTTCCTTCAGCCGACCGTCTACGGCCTGCTTCAGGAACGGCGCGTGGGCATGCACCTGATCCCCGACAATGTCATCATCGTGGCGGCCGGCAACACCGTCGATGACGGCGCCGTCGCCTACGAGATGGGCACCGCGATCGCCGACCGTCTGCTGCACATGTATGTCGCCGCCGACGCCGAGGACTGGGTCAAGGGCTACGCGATTCCCAAGGATCTGCACCCCGCGGTCACGGCTTTCATCAAGACCCGTCCGGACCTGCTGGAGACCACCAAGGAGGCCATGAAACAGGACCAGATGATCTCGGCCACGCCGCGCTCCTGGGAACGGGTCAGCGACATCATGAAGACCGTGAGCGATCGCCGCGTGCGCTCGATCATGATTGCCGGAACCATCGGGGAACACATCATGGCCGAGTTCATGATCGTCGCCGAGGACATCGAGGCGACCGTCCAGGTCACCGAGATGGTCAAGAAGCCCCGCAAGGAGCGGCCGGACATGTATCCGTCCAACCTGCACGGCCTCAACGCGATGGTCTTCGGCCTGCTCGGCATGGTCAAGGAGGAGAACGCCAACGAGGTCATCGAGATCATGGTCGATCTCGGCCGCCTGGCCGAGCTGCGCACCAAGGACGCCGCCGAGCTGCGCAAGCTTCCGCTGGCGGAGCTGTCGACCCACGGCTTCGAGAGCCTGCTGGCCAAGCTGATGGACCTGGAGCTGCACGAACTGGTGCTGAACAACCCCGCCTTTCAGGACTACACCGCGAACCGGAAGGCTCTCGGTCTCCAGTAAGGGCCACGCGAGGGCCGGGTCCTGTCGGGCCTGGCCCTTCGCCGCGGCTCCCGAATGGAGAGGCGCGGCGAAGATGCCGTCGGCAACAAGAACTTACCGGAGATACGTCAGATGGATCAGGCCCATTCCACCCGCGCAACGGTCCCGTTGCAAAAGCTCGCCGAAGTCGATCCCGCCTTCATGTCGCTATCCCTGTGGTGCAAGCACCGCGACACCGATGGCATGGATGCGATGGAAATCCGCCAAGGCAAGGATGGCGAAATCACCGCCACGCCGACCAAGGTCGACTTCGCCCCGGCCTACACCGATGGCCGCACCATCTGGTATGGCAAGAAATTCGCCGACTGGACCCTCGACGAGAAGGTCGGGGTCTGTGCCCATGAGATCATGCACGTCGCCTTCCGGCATGTGAACCGCGCCCGCAAGATGCGCGAGCGTCTCGGAAATGCCTTCGACAACCGGATCATGAACATCGCCACCGATGCCATCATCAACCAGACCCTGCTGCTGGCGGGTTATACCCTTCCTCGCCCCTGCATCATCCTGACGGAACTCTTCAAGGAGGTCTGGGGCGAGACAATCACCGCCGAGGACGGCATCTCCGAATACGACGCCGAGAAGCTCTATATGCGCCTCATGGATGAGCGCAAGAAGAGCTGCAAGTCCATCTCCGGCCAGGGGCAGTCCGGCGGCGGCCAGAAGGGCGGCCAGGGGCAGCCGGGCAGCGATCAACAGGATGGCGAGGGTGGCGGGAAGTCCGCGGCCGAGCGCGCCAAGGACTATGCCGAAGGCAAGGACTTCAGCGACGACATGGATGTCTCGGGAAAATCCACCCCCGAGGAGGCCCAGGCCGACAGCGAGTGGCAACAGCGCGTCGCCCGCGCCATGAACCAGGGCCGTATGGCCGGCAAGGGGGTCGGCAAGATCGGCCATATGATCGCCGACCTGCCGAAATCCACCACCCCTTGGGAGGTGATCCTGCGCCGCCTCGTCACGAAGGCGGTCACGCGCACGCCGCGGATCTCCTACGAACGCCCAACCCGTCGCTGGCTCGGAATGGACTCCGATGCACAGCGTCGCGGACTCGCCGCTCCTGCCTACGAGCCGGGACTCGTCAAACAAAGCGACAGGGCCCGCATCGTGGTCGGCGTCGACGTCTCCGGCTCGATCTCCGACCCTGTGCTCGATCTTTTCGCCTCTGAGATCGCCTCTATCGGCAAGAAGACCGGTGCCGAGATCCACATCATCGTCTTCGACGACGGTATCATCTCCGAGCAGAAGCTCGACGGTGTCGACTTCGAGGCAGAGATCAAGAAGGTCGAGTTCGCCCGGGGCGGCGGAACCTCCTTCGTCGAGGTGGTGGGCCGTGCCGCGGAGCTGGATGCATCGATCATCGTGGTCCTTACCGATCTTTACGGCCCATTCGGCAAGCCTCCGGGCACAACGCCGGTGATCTGGGCGACACCGGAAGATCATGCGCCGGAAGCGCCCTTCGGCCGCGTCCTCAAGCTGAACAAGTGAATAATTGGCCGGTCGCAGTCGCGGCCGGCCAATTTTTCGTGAATTGGGTCGATCCTTTTCGGACCGAACCCTGAACCGGGCCGGTGGGAGAACCCGGTTCGGGATCGGTCGACAATCGATCGTGGGGGCCTGAGACGGGTTTCGGGGGCGTCCATACGGGACGTGCTCGGGACAGGCGGTAAATGAACCGTAGGGACAGGCAAGGAACAAAATGGAACAACCATCCACGCCCCACAAATACCTCGATATTTTTCAAACGGGCCGACTGGCCCTGCGAGACTTGACGGAGACCGGAGCCCTCTCGATCGGGGTCTGCCCGTTCTCCTTCGATGCCATGATCGAACTTTACGACCAAAGTGGGCTGGAGGTCTGCCTGGAGGGCCGCACGCCCCTGCTGGACCAAATGTCCGCCACCCTGCGCGACCACGCCCATTTCGGCACTGACGGCGAGACACTCATGGTCACCGACACCTACGCCGTGATCGGCAAGGAGATCGACGGGGAGCCTCATGATACCGGCGTGATCGTGGACATCTCGCGCTGCCCTCAGCACACGACCTTCGATTTTCGGTTCGACGCACTCGGACGGCAGATCATGGGCAATCTCAGCCAGATCCTGAAGCAGGACAACGCGCCGATGATTTCCCTGGGATACCTTGCCATCTTCAAAGGCGAGAACATCGAGATGGAACAGGTCCGCGCCATCGATGCGACCAACCTCGACGATGATGATGTGAGCGCGTTCATCGAGGACATGGACCTGGCTGCGGCCTCGATCGTCGTCGATGTGCACCGTGCCGCCAAGGGCGACCTGCACACCGCCACGGTCAGCATGATCGACGAATGCCCCGATACCGGGCGCCGCTTCCGGTCGGTCTTCGCAAGCCGCATCTTCACCGGATCTGCCAACCTTCTGCACGCATCGCCATGTGGAGACCTGAACTGATGAAACCCATCCATCACGCCCTGGTCAGTGCCCGCCTCTTCGGAGGCGCGGTCGAGGATTACGTGCCTCTTCACAACGCCTTCGACATGTCCAAGGCCGCGCTGGGCGACATGCGACACCGCTCCGCGCTGCACTCGGTCGATCACGGCCGGATGGTGATGGCTCTCATCTTTCCCGAACGGATCGGGAATGCCAGCCGCGACGAGCTCTGCATCCAGCACGTCCACGACGACCAGGGCTTCGGCGCGACACTCGACAGCTGGCTCTCGGAGTGCACCGTCCCGACCTTCGCGCGCATCCGCCGCAAGCCGCCCGCATCCCTCGAGGGCTTCCTGGAAGAACCCGCGGTCGCCGCCGCTGCAAGGTGGGGTGGGGAGCCCGAGGATTTCGCCGCCATCTGCGATTACTACGCCCTTCCCGGTAGGGTGTCCGATCACCCACTCGCCCCGGCGATGTCGCTGAACGCCTTCGGGATCTTCTTCTCCGAGATGGCCTTCGGCCCGGCGCTCACGATCACCACCAGGAGCGGCCGGCAGAAATATGTTCCGGTCCGCGATATCGGGGAATGTCTTGCCATCGCGCGTTTCGGTCGGCTTCTCAGCCTGAAGGACGTCGTCGAGACCATGGCCTGCAAGGACTGGATGACCGGCTCGCGCGTGGCACGCTCGCGACGTCGTCGCTGTGCCACCGCGGGTCGCGCAGACCTCTTCAGCCAGGAAATGGATGGCCAGGACGCAGCAAGTTCGCTCGTCGTGACCGAGAGCGAACTGTCCTGCATCTTGCGGGATTGAGACAATAGACGGGAGCGGCAGCCCGTAAAAATTCTGCCGAAAGTTCGATACGATCGATCAGCGCCAAGAGGGCGCAGTCGGGCCAGCGGAAGCTGGTGCGGTTAATGGCGGCGCGCACCCCGCGCCGACCAGAACCAACATGATGGATACCAACATGTTTGACAACACCACGCCGATCCGGAGAGGCGCCGTAGTCTCTTGCCGGTTCCCCCTTGCCGAAGATCATACAAAGCCGGGCCCGTCGGCCCGACCCGCCCTTGTCATTCGCACCTTCTTCGATGCCGCAGACGGCATCTGGAAAGCCATCGTCGCCTACGGGACGAGCCGGTCAACCAGGGCGAATGCCGGATACGAGATCCAAGTGCGCAAGACCGAGCATCTCGAGGCCGCGGGCCTGCACCGCCCGACGCGCTTCACCCTGAGCCGGATGCGCATCCTGCCGATCGACCGCGAATTCTTCGCCTACGCGGCGAGCGGATCACCGATCCTCGGCTACCTCCCCGAGCCGCTGATGGAAGTCCTCGCCCGGCATTGCGATCGGCTTGTTGCTATCACCGATCAGCTGCGTTGCCTGGTGAACGGCGCCGATGACGCGGTCGCCTCGAGTGCGACCGAAGCGCCGCCGCGGGCCGCCGGGACAGAGTTCGACAGCCATGCGGCCGACGCCTTCTTCCAGCGGGCGCTGACGGGGCGGGCCAACATCCAGCCCACGGCTGCCGCAGCCCAAGGGGCTCAGGCAGGCGATGGAGGACGGCCACGCCGCAGGACCTTCCTCGGACGAAGATAAGCGATCTCGCCATGCACCTGACGACAAAAAAAAATCACATCATGCTCGCTGAGCCAAGCCGTTGGAAAAACTGGCAAAGTCTCGGTATTCGCTACGATTGACTTGACGGAAGGATACGAAAACAAGCGTTCCACACTTCGCGCCGCGCAAAATGGCCAAGCTTATTGTCAGACGCACGGCGCAGAAATCCTTCCTTCGCCGGTCGCCGTCTGATCCTTTCTGCTGCTCCTGGGCGGGACCTCGGTCCCGCCCTTTTTTTTATGCGCGCTGGGGGCGGGCCTCGCGGGCTCGTTTTTCGAGCCCCTCGATGCCCTTGCCGAGAGGAGCATCCACATTTTCAAGCACCCGGCATATACCCTCGTCGGAACAGTCCATCCCGATGCGCTCGAGCATTTTTCGGGCAGCTTTTCCTTCCCGGTGCAGGTCCTTGGATTTCATCTCCTTCAGCCTCTCGGGGGTGAACTCGGACCCGATGGCGCGCGCCTCCGACCTCAGGCCAAGAGGGATGCGATCGTTCTCCGCGCAGACCTCGAGGGCCGCCCCGGTAAGCGACAGACCCTCGCGGATCATGTGAGCCGGGGACTTCGCGGCCTCCACCGCACGGCGCACCAGGCGGCTGTCCAGCCCCTTTGTCGCGACACCGCGAAGGTCGTCTCTCACGATCTCCCGGCGACGCTGTGCTGCGGCATCCCTGGCATCAAGGCCATCGTAGAGATCGAAGGCCGATTTCCAGTGGGAGATCGTGGATGCGCATCGTGCCCGATACTCATCCGAGGCGAAGCCACCGACGCGGGCATAGTAATGACCCTCATCCCTGGACTGGTCGGCCATGACCAGGGCAAGCTGGTTCGCCGACAGCGGACGATGCTTGCCGTCTTCATTCAGAACCCTCTGAAGTCCCGAGACGCTGGATTTCGGCCTCTTGCCCATCTCCTTCTCGGCCTTGTGGTCGATCCGGTAGAGCATATAGCCAGTTTCGGTCCGCTTGAAGGCAAGCGATTGCCGGTCGCCCGGCATGACGGACCAGGGCCCGCTCTCCTCGGGCGACATGCGCCCGATGGCACGCGCGGCGGCGATACGGCTTCCAGCCGCCGACAGCGCATCAACGTTCTGGATCTCGTGCTGATGCTCGATGGAGCCGTGCAGGACAGAGGCCGTTCCATAGTCGATGAACAGACCCTCCGTCTTGCCGGGCTCGGACCGGATCGCGCGCCCGACATACTGGTTCATCTCTCCGCGCGACAGCGAGGCATTGAAGGACATGACCACGTCCGTCGCCGGGACGTCGAACCCCTCGCCGATCATCTGGCAGCTGACCATGATCTTGGCCTCGCCCTTGCGGTAGGCCTTGATGGCCGCATCGTTCTGATGCGGCTTGTTCTGGCCGTGGATCGCAACGGCCGTGCCGGCCCCATAGATCCTGTCGAGGCGCTCCTGCATCTTGCCCACCTCCTCGACGGAATCCATGAACATGATCGTCTGCTTGCGTCCCGCAACGCGGTCCCAATCCATGGCGCCGTGCTCGTAGAAGCTCTCTCCCCGCTCGCCGCGCACGATCGAGGAAGCTGTGCGCCCTGCGAGCTTGCCGTCGAGCTCATCCCGCGCCAGCTGCGCAGGGGTCATGTTGTTCTCGAGGCGGGCCTTGCCGATCACGGTCCTGGCCGGAACGATGCGGCCGCTTTCACGCGCCTCCTCGATCGCGACGACCTCGCGGTGCGCGGCCTCGAGCCGCGGATGGAGCGCGTCGCCATCGCCCCGGAAGATCGTCGCCGTGAAGCCGATCACCCTCGCGTCCGGCAGGCCGTCGATGATCCGCGCGTAGCTCCCCTTCTCGCTGCGCGTGTCGCTTTCGGCGGAGGCATGATGCGTCTCGTCGATCAGGATCACGTCGTAGTCAGAGATTTCGTCCAGGCGATTGGCCACGGTCTCGACCATGCCGACCACGACGCCCGCCTCCTCTTGCTGGCCGCCGAGGCTTTCGTCGGCGATCGTGCCCGGAACCATGTTACCCCACCAGCAAAGCTCTCCCTCGCGCTGTTTTTCGGTCTCCCCTTCCGGGTCTCCTGCAAGTTGCTTGAAGAGCGCCTTGCGGTGCGTCAGAACGAGCGCCTTGCGGCCGTTGCGGGCCGCGCCCCTCGCGACGCGGGCCATCATGGCCGATTTTCCGGCCCCGGTGGGTGCTTGCACGAGCGTGTCGAGCCCATCTCGCAGGGCAGCGTTGGTTGCACCGCGCACGGCACGGTTCTGGTAGCTCTCCAGAGGTTTCAGGGGGCGGCTTTCCAGGTCTTCCACGACAGGCTCCGGTCTGACTTCTTTGCCTGTTAAATCGTGCCCCAGGGCGCCTTTCGGCGCGTGAATTTCCCGATTTTTCGCTTGAACCGATCTCCTTCGAGAAAGCCTGAAGGAGATCCGGAATGTCGACCGCCGCCTGTCCCCGTTTGCCTGCGAGCTACCTCGAGCCGGTGGATGCAGGCCTCTTTTCCGGCGCGCAGGAATTTGTCCGCATCGATGGGCTCGACCAGATGCGCGACGGCGTCGAAGGCCGCATCGGGATCGGATTTTTCGAACATGACGGGCTGGTCGTATGTCGCTACACGATCGCAATCCCGGAGGTCTTTCAGACCGCCTGGGATGTCGAGTGCCGCGGGCTCATTTTCGATGCCGCGACCGGCGATCTGCTCTCGCGTCCGCTGCACAAGTTCTTCAACCTCGGAGAGCGCCAGGGTGTTCGAGATCTCGACCTTGCGGCAGGATGGCTCCTCGAAACCAAGCTCGACGGCTCCATGGTGGCGAGCTTCCTGAGAAAGGGGGAGATCGTCTTCCATACCCGGGGCGGGGTGTCTGCACAGGCGCGCGCCGCACGGTCCCATGCCAGCGACAACATCCTGGGGCTCGCCCGGGCAGCTGCCGAAATCGGTGCGACGCCGATCTTCGAATGGTGCGCACCCGGCAACCGGGTGGTGATCGCATATGACAAGCCCGAACTGACGCTCCTCGCGCTGCGCGATATCACCACAGGCCGCTATCTCGATGCCGCGCCCCTGGCCGAACGCTTCGGGGTCCCCCGTCCGGCCGTCCTGGCCGGGGCGATCCGTTCCGGCGAGGAGTTCGAGGCGGCCTGCCGGGAGATTCTCGTCCGGACGGATATCGAGGGGGCCGTTCTCGTCGGTCCCGAGGGGCATCGACTGAAGATCAAGGCGGCAGATTACCTGGCCCGGCACAAGATCCTCGCGAACCTCGGCAACGAACGCTACGCCTACCAGGCATGGATCGACGATGTCGTCGATGACACCGCCGCCGCTCTCGGCGGGGCGCGCGGACGGCAACTTGTCGGTTTCACATCCTCCATCGAGGTCCGGATCGCCCGGATCGAGGAGACCATCGATGCCATTATCGCGCCGCTCTCCGACCTGGACCGCAAGGAGGCAGCCGCCCGGATCAACGCCCGGCTCGAAGGTGCCTGGAAGACGCTCGCCTTCGCCAGGATGGGTGGCGGCAACATCCGCTCGAGTATCAGGGAAATCCTCTTGCGCAGGGTCTCATCCCCGGAAAAACGCAACGCCCTCAAGCGCGAGCTCGGCCTGCCCGATTGGGAGGCATGCCTGCTCGATCTCGATTGAGGCGCGCCCATGGATGAAAGCAGAAAGGACAGGACTTCGAATGAAGCTCACAATTGCAATTGACGGACCAGCCGCTGCCGGCAAGGGCACCCTGTCGAAGCGGGTCGCCCACCACTTTGGCCTGGCTCACCTTGACACCGGCCTTCTCTACCGTGCGACCGCCCTGCGGGTGATCGCCGGCGAAGACCCGATTCACGCAGCACGCACGCTCGATCCGGAAGATCTCGGGCGCGGCGGCATGCGCACCGCCGAAGTTGGCCAGATGGCGTCGAAGGTCTCGGCCGTTCCTGAGGTGCGCACGGCACTCCTTCAGTTCCAGAGGGATTTCGCCCGGCGCGACGGCGGCGCCGTGCTCGACGGGCGCGACATCGGCACTTCGGTCTGCCCCGATGCCGAGGTCAAGATCTACTGCACGGCCTCCGATGAGGTCCGCGCCGGACGGCGCCACGCCGAGCTCACGGCTGCGGGGACGGACGTCACCTTCGAGGCGACCCTGGCGGATCTGCGCGAGCGCGATGCCCGGGACAGCTCGCGGGCGGTGGCACCGCTGAAGCCGGCCAAGGATGCATTGATCCTCGACACCTCCGGGATGTCGATCGACGAGGTCGTCAACCAGGCCATCGCCCATATCCGGGAAAAGCTGCGCAGCGCGGCTGCCTGATCGGGCCCTTTCCTGCCCTCGGCGCCGCTCCTCACCCGAGAGCGGCGCCAATCGCAATTGGCCCTACCCACGGAGAAAGACAGACATGAAAACGACGACGCGCACCCTCGCCGAGCTTCTCTCGCCCCGGCGCCGGGCCACCGCCCATCTTGACGACCTGGCATCCATCGATGGTCAGCACCGTTCCCCCTTCGAGACCGACGGCGACAAGATCTCCTTCACCGAAGGGTTCAGGGCCCTCGCCGACAAGACCCAAGTCCATGACCGCGTGCAACTCGGCGGCACGCACCGCAATCGCCTGACCCACTCGATGGAAGTCGCCCGTGTCGGGCGCTCCCTCGGGGTCGCACTGGGTGCGCGCATGATCGGGTATTACGGGCTGCACGCCGCCCCTGCGGGAGAAGCCTTCTGGCGCGTCGATCCCGCCGACATCGGCTCCGCTGTGGCGGCCGCCTGCCTCAGCCATGATCTGGGCAACCCGCCCTTCGGCCACGACGGCGAGGATGCCATCTCCGAATTCTACCACGGCACCGATATCGGCCGCAAGGCCTGCATGCTGGCCGGCCCGGAGGTCGGCGCAGAGCTCGCCCTGCACGAGGGCAACGCCCAGGGCTTCCGGATGATCACGCGGTCCATGGGTTGGCGCGACCAGGCGGGGCTGAACCTCACGGCCGCGACGCTCGCAGCCTTCGGCAAGTATCCCTTCCCCCTCAAGAAGGGAGCCAAGAAATACGGCCTTCACCGCGCCGATCTCGAGACCATGGCCTTCGTCGCCGAGGCGACCGGGATGACCGCTTCCGGTGATGGCTGGCTTCGCCATCCGCTGGCATGGCTCATGGAGGCAGCAGACGATATCTGCTATCTCACGGTCGATCTCGAAGACGCCGCCTGGATCGGAATGGTCGATCTCGACGATCTTTGCGATCTCTACCGCCCGATCGTTGGTGTCGAGGATATCGACCAGGGGCGGTCAATGGACGACGCCCCGCGGATGATCCAGTTCTTCCGTTCGCGCATGATCAAGACCCTGATCAACGGCTGCGTGGAGGTCTATGCCGAGATCGCCGACGACCTCGACAGCGGCACCCTGCCGGGGACACGTTTCGGCTCCGGAATCGTGGCTCATTCGCGCCACGCCGAACAGATGGACAAGATTC
>Ga0209345_10003174_pt1 | contig 17153 bp, 14 predicted proteins | sample Cruoilmetagenom7_FD_187294 | JGI IMG/M metagenome (GOLD analysis project Ga0209345, IMG submission 187294) | Oil polluted marine microbial communities from Coal Oil Point, Santa Barbara, California, USA - Sample 7 (SPAdes) (version 2) | ecosystem: Environmental > Aquatic > Marine > Oil seeps ...
GTATAGCAAGGATGTAGAGTACACCCACACGGAGGATGGCGCAGATAGGCATCGTTTTGTTTCTGAGGCACACGATATAAGTTGGGAGAAGTTTCGGGAACGCGACGCGGACGCAGCTACTTTAGAGCCCACTTTTGAAGCATGGTATGGTATATTAATACCTAACAAATGGCCGACATGGAATTCATTTTTTGATAATACGCACTATGATGAGTTTCTGGATGTCACAGTGCATTTAAATTATGTGAATGGCGGACTTGCTAGACAGGGAGAGCGTTGGCTGTTAAGCTACGAGGAGCCTAAGCTGGCCGGGGAAAATGATCCTGACGATATAGGGGGTTCAGGTAAATTCCATAACATACTAGATGGTGATGATTCGATAGCTATACTTCCTGGTGCTGAGAAGCTATATCCACTAAGCGTTTTTTAGGAGACAATAATGGCATTACAAATTAGTGATATGCAGATATGGGTTTCTGGGGGAGCGACAAATGACGACCCTTTAGACTCCTTGGGTGGTGTTATGAGTACGGAGGACCCCGGCGGTCTAGTACTATCCCAAGCAGCATCAGCACCTACTAACGTCACTGGGGTAACTATAACTAACGCATACGGTAATGCTATAGGTCTTGGTACTATCAAATGGGATGCGGTTACTTTCAGGTTGTCTTGGAAACCTTTTGGAGGTGTATCGTTTAATGGCGCAGAAGTGCTGGCGGATGGCACCTTCGTTATTGGGGGATCAAATGGCTATCTTATATGTGATGTAGATTTCTCCGCACTACCCGGCAGTACTCAACAGGATGTAGACATCGCTATAACCAACAGAATGCATAATACGTTTGATGCGGTGTCAGCATTAGAGTCCATGGATGGTCTTATTGAGTATCGTTGTTTTTACATACTCAATAGTAGCGCAGCAGACACCGCATATGATGTGCGTATATGGGTTAAAGAACAGCCGGTAGGGATGGATGAACTAGATCTATGTTTGGACCCAGCAGGTAAGGGTGATGGAGCTACTACAGGAGTTGCGATAGGTCCATTGGTTGATGAAGAGGATAGTACTAATCTGTTATCGGCCCTTAGTTTTACCAGACCAACAACACAAGCAACCGGTCTCTTGTTGGGTAACCTTAGTCCTGGTGAAGCTTATGCTTTTTGGGAGAGACGCGATGTGCCTGTAGCTACTAATGAACAGGTGTCTAACGATACTTCTAAGATCGGTATTTCTGTACTAGGGTAATTATGGAACATACAGACATAGTAATCAGGTATTCGGGAGGGGCTGCAAATGCTGACCCAGAGGCCTCGTTGGGTGGTGTTATATCCACCAGCGATGGACCAGCGGATCAAGGTTTCACTGCGTTATCCAACATCACAGGAGTGACTATTCAAGAGGTTTCCGGTATGAACGACGGAGATTGCTTGGTTACTTTTGGGGCCGACGTTATACAAATGAGACCTCCAGAGTCGTACTACGGCCCTGCTATGGATCTACAGGGTCTTGGGGACCGTAATTACGTACTGTTAGGCAGCGAAGGATTATCTAAAGGGTATATGGTAATTTCTGTAGTGGAAGCCAGTTTGCCGTCCACGAATGAAGAAGATACTGTAGCGATAACTACTACCGGTAATGAGATCTTTGATGATGTGGAGTTGGCTGAAGCGGCTAATGGGGCTATACAGTATAGATGTCTGTACATAAAGAATACCCATGCTACTGAGGATCTTGTCAGAGTAGGTGTTTACATACCAAGAGACACCCCAGGAGTAGACACACTAGCGGTAGCTATAGATACGGATGCAGGAGTGGGTGATGGCGTAACTACAGGGGTTGCGGCCACAGTCATAAACGAGGATGACCCATCCAACCTGATTAGTGGTTTGTCTTTCACAGAGACTTCCGACGTAGAGAGTGCTGTAGAGGAAGCCCTCACTATCACTCCAGGAGACAGCGTACCTATCTGGATTAGGCGTACAATACCAGCAGGGGTATCTTTAGACGAACTTGATAATGCGTTTTCTATTGGGCTCAAATTGTATATAGGTGCGTAATGTCGCACTTCGGAGCCCACGAGTATTACCGTATGCAGGTGGATGCCTTTTCAGGGGAGACGTACTATTCTCTCCGTAAGCTATTTCCCCTGATACACGGCATGCTTGTATATCCTACCGACATACCAAGCTTTTCAAGCTATACCTACCAAGATAAAAAGCGCATACCATTAGAGCAGCAAGGTCTGGTACGGGAGTTGGGAGCAGAGAACGTAACACGAACCGCTAGTTCGTACAATACTGAGTTTCAGGACGCTACCAACCCGAGCATGGAAGTTAGTGGGAACATAGACAGTTCTGATACGGACATCACTTATGATTTTCAATTCCCCAGCCCACAATACGTACCGGTATGGTGGATACGCGGTGAGTTCATAGACGATATCTCTTTCTACTATTCGGATAATGGTACAGATTGGAATTTGATTATTACCCTTGCCAGTATGACGCTGCCTAGTAGTATATACGATAATTTGCAAATACAGATAGGGGATGCTTGGTTACCCAGGCCTATCAGTGATGCGTATGCTTATCCTGAAGTACTTTTAATGCAAAAAGGTATCCGGGATACCTATCGGATGGAGGGGTCGGTTATACATAAACAGATAAAAGATACGTACATCCTGGTTAATGATCCTCCCGCACTATACGCTGCGTCGTTGGGGGATGTTGAGTATAGGCTATCCGGGGGTTCGGCTAATACAGATCCAGAGGATAGCATAGGTGGGGCTATCAGTTTGCAATCAATTTCAAGTCAGTTACTTAAACCTATAGATACTTTAACCGGTTTCACTCTGCGTTCGGGTTCTAATAACACCAGAGGGATAGGCGTCATACGCCTTATTATTAACGATAATGGGGACAAGAAGCTACGATGGACTCCTAGCGGAGGCGTGTTAGGGGGCACTATAAGCATACCCTACTCAGGTAGGTTTTCGTTATTATCAGGAGCAGGAGCCGTCGAAGGTTATGTGTCTGTAGATGTAACCTACGACAACCTGCCAGACGAAGAGACTGAATGGCGTGTATGGATAGAGAATGGGGATCAACAGTTGTTGCCGGATGTGGCAGCAGCAGAAGCAGGTACTGGAGAAACTATCTACCGCTGTTTTTATCTGTATAACGCTAGCAGCTCTGGTGTTTTAGGCTCTTTAAAGTTGTTCTTGTTACTGGACACATATAGCCGTTCTGATATACATATCGGAGTAGACCCTATAGGGATCGCGGGGGAGGCAGTAACCATAGCAGATCAGTACACCGCGCCAGTAGGGGTATCCTTTTCTCAGCCTACTGAAGAGTCCCCGTTGGTTGTTGGCGATATAGAGGGATCTGAATGGATACCTATATGGATCAGACGTACAATACCTGCAGGTACCTATGAAGACGTAAAACATGATCTTTCAATAATCGGCTACGGAGCGGTATTATAATGGCTGTGGAATGTTTTAGATTTTGGAGAACTAAAGAGTTCTTGATGGGAGGAGAGATCTCATTACTGAATGATAATCTAGGTATGGCTCTACTAGCTCCTGGTTTTGTGTATGAGCAAGAGATGGTACAGCTTTCCGATGTGGCAAGTCTGGAGATAGCACATCATGCCGATTACTTAGCAGGGGGTATAGATGTCCCAGGCAAGGATCTGTACACAAACGATGTTACAGGTAGGGCTGAGTTTCGGATAGGCGAATGCGTTTATACTAGTGTAGATGCTACCGTACGTTGTGCTGTGATGTATGCTGATATCGTAGCGTACGGGATAAACAAACCATTACTGACTTATTGTGATTTTGGTGTGGACCTAGTATTTGATTATTCCGTTTTCAAATTCCAGTGGCCGTACCCTATTATGAGGTGGTAAGGTATGCCAGTTCTATTTAAAGTCCCTAGAAACATACTCAGTTTTAGAAGTGCTTATATACAGTACCCCTCACTGGTATCGAGATGCGACCTACCCGAAGAAGCAGCTGTAGCGTTAATATACTACAGTCATGCTGGAACCACTTCAGGCAAAATGATCCTATCGGATATGTGGCGACCAGATCTACAAACAGGGGATACATTGGAAGCCAAGGGCGTTAGTCAACCTCAAAAGGCTAAAATATTCTGTGCAGTCAGTCTTGGGCCAGAAGGCTCTAATCCGGAAAAACGTATATGGGCAGGTTTACGTTATGGATCTACCTATTTCCATTGTGTAGGTTATTATACTTATGACGATATTGTCATAATCCCAGAAGTTACTTCAGCAGACAGAGACGACTATCTCTTCTATGGTGATGGGGCTACGAATGGTTGGGGGGGCTCTACCTGGAGCGGTGATGGTTCGGGGGCCGCGCCTGACAGTTGGTCTATACGTAATATATGGGATATCCCCCAGATGCGCCAGCTGGATTCGCGTACACCTACGGGACTCTTATTCGACCATCAATACTCCCATGTGCATGCATTTCCTACACACGCCGATCTACTTGATATGGGTGGAGGGGTATCTGCTATGTACGCGCAGTCGGTAGCGGGTTTTGACGCTAACGGGGATTGTCAGGTACGGGGTAATGCGACACCTAGCAGTCAGGCGGCTTTAATAGGGTATTTTGTTGTCCCACTAAGTTTCTATATGGCTACGATGCGCACCCCTCACTGGTTCTTACCAACACAGGTAGGGGTGGAATACACGCATAACATGCCTAAAGAAGCTTCTCATGTATTGGTGTATCGTCCCCAAAAGGAACCCCAAGGAGAGGATTTCTATGTTCGTCCGGACGCTTCCTGGGTTGGCGTTCATGGTTCTGATGTTGATTGGCAGACGTCTGGGCTTGGTATGATCTTGTCTGGTATTACGGATGAGCGCACCTTCACTATGTACACCAATAGTGATGCTAACGCGTACATTGTATATACAACTATAGTGGGGTATTTTTTAAAGTACCAAAGCATGGAAGGTGTCACCATAGATTGTGAGGATTTAACACTAACCGCACCTGAGTACTACTATCCTTCAGACAATACAGGATCGTTACATTCAGACTATAGCATAGAAGGACAGGCATATAGTTTTAGTGATATTGACGATCTACAGTTCCACCTATCGGGAGGAGCGGGTAATACGGACCCCCATGCCTCCCTTGGGGGAGTTGCATCCACTACCCTACTGATAGAGGGTGCAAATAGCATATTCAGCGACCCTACACCACAGCATGTACAGGGCTTAGTTGATCTTCATCGTTGTATCTACCTAACCAACGTATCGGCAGAAACTGCGCATAGGGTTAATATATGGTGGCGTAAGGTTGGTTTGGGTATCGTAAATCTGTATATCGGGGAAGATCCAGCAGGCATAGGAGGTACAGCACAGACTGTAGCGTCTCAAATGTCTAACCCTTCGGATGTCGATTTCATCTTAGCGCAATCAAAACAAGCGTGTTATACTATCCGCGAACTTGGGCCGGGGCAGTCGATTCCTATATGGTTGCGTATGAGTTTTACTGACCGATATTTTGATGGTCCTACTCCTGCTACTGGTTCTTTTTATTTAAACATGTCAGTATTAGATAACGGAGCTTAGCATGCAACTGTATAGTAACTACGCACAAACGTATCTTGCTGCAGGCATCAACGATACCGTCACTACTTTCAACGTAACAGCCACGGATGGGGGTTTGTTTCACGCCCCGATAGGGGATGAGTTTGAGCTTGTAGTGCTTACGGATGGTACTTATTGGGAAGTAGTTAAAGTAACCGGTAGAGTGAATGATACGTTCACAGTAGAGCGCGGTTATGAGGGGGTAGCCCGTGCTTGGTTGATCAATACTCGCGTTAAATCTACTATCACGGAGGACACCCTCGCTAGGTTTTTGCAACGAGAGCAGGTAGGTGCGACTTTGAATGTTTTTGCCTATCAGAACTTCCGTTGAAATCAATTTCAATTAGGAGAGTAACATGACCGCAAACACTAGTCCCATCTTTGTGCGTATCCCCAGGAATGAGAGTATATCCGTTATTACTGGGCAAACAGCATCGGATGGTACAGGATCTACTGAGCTGTTTCAGGCAGATACCAATAACGGTTCCAGGATTCACGCAATCAGCGGAGTGTTCGTAGGCACGGTATCTACCCAGTCCGTGTTGCGTTTGTTTTTGGAGTCTTCAGGTACTTACCGTATCATCACAGAAATAGTATTACCCACATACACGCAATCAGCTGGGGTAGCTTCCCCTGTTATATCCGTATTGGATTACGCATATTCAGAATTTTTGGACCCAGCAGATAGGTATCTAACTTTGGATGAGGGTGATGCATTATACGCAGCAGTGTACACTACTATAGAATCCGCTTTGCATCTCACAGCATGGGGTGGGGATTACTAATGCGGGGTGAACCTTTCGGGCTCCCTCATGAACCTGTCATACAAGGTAGGGCTAAGAGGAGCACCAATCGAGCTGACTGGCCTTTTTGGACAGGCTTCTGGATCGGTCATGGCAGTTCTAGTGATGTAGTATTGGAGATACCAGACGCGTCATGGGAGTCCATAGCTAGAACTCCATTAACTGAGGCCAGGGTGCGCGTAGATATGGGGAGTCCTAGAACGCTAACCCATGTAGATATAGAGTGTGATAACAAGTTTCAAGCCCTCAAGGATCAAGACTCTACTTTAGTATACATAGAGTACTCTCATAATGGGGATACATGGTCTCGTTTTGAGCAGCCAGGGCTGTTTGTAGGGTACATAGAGAACGCAGGGGGAAGCCCTAGAGATGATTTAAGGTGCTTCATATGGATACCACGCAGTAAGATTAAAGCGCGGCATTGGGGCGTAGTAATACCAACACAGGATTTCTATTCGGATTATTCAGACAGTTTATGGCATGTTAGTGAATTTCGCCCCGGTTCTTTGGACGCCTTTACAGATGTAGAGATAGATCTTGCAGATACAGGAGAGAGCATAGATCTATGGACCTACGAGGATGTGGACCTACTTGTGCGATTACCGGCAGTTAATGCGGGAAAGGCCATGGATACTGGATCACGTTTAGCCTTCTTGTGTGTATCCAGAGGAGGGTTATCGACTGGTAATGGGTATAAAGCGTTTTGGACAGATAAACAATCCTTAACTCAATACAAAGCAGACACGGACTGGGAAAGCTACCCTAAGAAGTCCATACCTATATGGACTAAAACTGGGTTCATTATGGGTATCGGAGATCACAGCTCTACAGACTGGACTATAGGTAACAGTTATGTTTCCGGGGGCACAACGGTTACAGGAGATCCATATGCTGCCTTTGGGTTTGCTAATAAGCCTGCACACGGATGCGCAGTAATCAGATCCAGAGGGTTTACCTCCGTAGTACCTAACACGCTAGGCGTGCTACCGCAATGCGTATGGGTAATTAACATGGCGGATGATGGTGAGATAAGCAATGACTATTTATCACACCCTTCCTACCCTGGAGACCTAATACAAGCAGGAGCATACTCTACCACTCTAGATGTTGACATAGATGAGGTTCGTATTAACCTGCCGGAAGAGCTGGACGAGTATAAAGGTATTGTATTACTAAAACACACTACAGGATTCTTCAATACTGGCACTTATGTAGGTACAGGAGTTACTGGACTTGCAGTAGATACAGGTAACGTAGTGCCTAAGATGGTGATAATAAAAAGGATGGATGCGGCCACCAGTATGTACACAGCGATAAAGGATAGCCAGCTGCGGCACGATATAGGGAGAGAACAAACGGACGTAACCTTAACCCTAACCCCAGACGGTTTCGATGTAGATTCTACACATGTGGATTGTAATAATTCAGGATCTACCTACGCATGGTGGGCTTTCGGATGAACGGGATACCGTCAACTAAAATGGGTGGGTTCCCAGCACCAAATAAACGCTATGGCAAAATCCAGCCTAAATATCGTTACTATCGTTTTGTTATACCGCAAGGGGATAGAATGTACCCCAATAACCTTTATATTGAGGAAACGTGGGAGCCCACTCAGGTACATCATCTATACTTTGCAGAATATACTGGAGGACCGAACTGGTTTGAGGCCACCGATATAACCTTGTCTTCTAACTATTGGCTTGATGCTATGTTAGCTACGTGGTTAACCGCTAGAAGAGCTAGCCCACAAGGGAGTTCTAGCGATGCCATATTACTCTGCGGCGTACAGAGTTCTCCCTATATTGAAATTGATTGCAAACAGGAAATGCGATTCCAGGTGATGTCCGCATGCTTACAAAATCCAATAGCTGGATGGATTCTTTTAGGCTCCAATAATCGTAAAACCTGGAATGTTATAATAGACGTACATCCAGACGACATAGCGCAAAACTATCCTTGGTACACGAATGGGCCATTGTGGTATGCATATGATCTATTCTCGTTTAAGCCTCCCGTACATACAGCTACAGAGTTTCTGTATTGGGCGGTGACTCCGGGTATGAACTATCACAGACTAACGGGCGGCGATAGAGATTACTGCCCTATATATGAGGTGGAGTTCAATGACACACCAGGGGGCACTGATCTATGCACAGGGGGATCAGCTAGTAGTGCGGCTTCACCATCCTCCAGGTCGTACGTAGCGCTATTCAATGACAATACTGCAGATTCAGTTTCGTGTTATACAAGTTCTGCTTTTGCTTATTTATTTTTAGCGCCGGTAGAGCCGGAGGAGTTAACAATACTGATGGGGGACACCCCAAATCAGGTTTTTGTAGATTGGTGGGTACTTAAGGCGGATAACCCTTATGTGTGGTATTTCCATAAATACATTGAGACACCGTACGGTACGTGGGATAATCCCGGCACTAACACTGAAGAGGCTTTCCCATTATGACACAAGTATACATCAATAACACAGCTTCTTCTTTGGTTGCTTCTGTGACTATGGCCACCACAGATCTAAGTATAACCATAGGGGATGGGGTTCTATTTCCAACGCTTACGGGCGGTGATTTCTTCTTGGCAACTTTGCATGATAAATACTATACCAGATGGGAAGTAGTTAAAGTAACCGGTAAGTCTGGCGATACTCTTATCGCAGCAAGAGGGTATGAGGGCACACAGCAGGCATGGTCTTCTGGTACCTACCTCACAGTTAACGTAACAGCGAAAACTTTAGCAGATCTTACCGAGGGGGTAGAGTCGGCAGCAGCAGCGGCAGTGACAGCACAGGCGACTGCGGATGATGCATTAGCAGCTGTTGATGATGTGGTCACAGGGGTAGTAGCCAGACAAGGGTGGACATTCTCAATAACTGGCCAAGCAGATGGGGACTACGACAAAGGTCAATATTCTGTGATAGATCTGATTGATGAGGTAACCGGGTCAGACTATTACCTACAACCGTTACCCTTCTTCGGTGGTTTGCCGGGGGATTGGCATCAAGTGGTTATACATCGTAATGGTTTGTTGATCCAAAACGCTCTTCAGAGTGATTATATAGCCAGTGCCGGTGAGTATGATGTTGGCATGGGAGCCAGTTATTACCAGATACTAGGACCAGTTCAGTTTCGGATATGGCCTCCTCTGGAGGATGATGAGCTTATCCATGTGGAGGCACCTGTAGCACCTTGGCATGATCTGTTGGTACCTACAACATACCCCGAGCTTTACAGTGTTTCGGGAGTGGAGCATTCGTACAGGGCTGGGGGCAGAGAGTACGACGATAATGTTACAGTAGATACTACACTACAGTATAGTTGGCACACGCACACTTCCGTAATTCTAGCTACCAGCTATGATATAACAGAGACTTTGCGTCATGGGTGTGGCGCTGCAACAAATGAGATAGGTACTTGTTGGTTCTTTGGTGGCGGAGACGCTGGCGTTGGCGCTACTAATAAGACGCATAAGTTACCTTGGAATCCTCTATCTTCTATGGTAACGGGTGGAGCGTTTGCAGTAGACACCACGTACGGTTGTACTTTTTCGGACCAAGATGATGCGTGGGTATGTGGGGTAGGAGATCAGAGTACTGATTTAGATATATACAAGTATGATCTTGCTTTGGACACTTCGGCGGATTTAGGTATCGACATAGATAGTACGCAATTCTTAAACGCTACCTCTATATGTAATCAAACTACTGGTTGGATATTCTTTGAGTATAGTGGGGCTGGTTCTAATGCGTTGGGTCAGTATCATAAACTGACTTGCGCTACTGATGCACTTGCTGTAGCTGCAGCTATGGGTCAAAAATGTAATGATACATCTGCAGCTGTTTTGTTTAGTGATGATGTTGCGTTTATATGGCTGGATGGTGGGGGTACTTCTTCCGCTTTACTGTTTGATATAACTACCGATACGGATACCGTACTAAACTATGCTGCAGTTTTTAATCCTGAAGGAGACGGCTCTAATGATGTGGCTTGTGATGGTGAATACTGGGCTATATGCTCGGAGAACACTATGCTACGTTACGATACTAAAGCTATAACGGTTAACTATCCTTCACATCGCACCGGCCACAGCAGTTGGATAGAAAGGCGTTATCAATCCATAGGTACTGTGACAGATATGTGGGGTAGATGCTAATGAGTAAGTTTAAAGGCAGTGTACGGTCTATGCAAATGTATAGAATGGAGGAGATCCTAGCGGCGGATGCTGTATGTCCTTTAGGTATGAAACATAATAACACCGCAGGCGCGTCGATGCGTCCTCTCCAAGAGTTCGATCCTTCCGGGGCAACGGTGGATATGAATACCTTGTTGGGGGATCGCGCTTATATCTTGATGGACCAGAGTTGTACTTTCACTATACAAAAGTACGCGAGTAGAGCTTACCAGGAGGTAATAGTATTCATAGATCCTGCAACCTATACACTCACTTGGGGGGATACTATAACATGGCCCGGTGGGGCACCCACGCTGACCGCAAGTACCGTTAACGTATTCAAGCTATGGACCATAGATAGTTGGGTGACTATTTACGGAGAGACTGAACATCTTGGGTTATCATACACCCCATCGTATGGGCCCGTAGTTGCAGCTTATTCTTTTGCTAATACTTATGCTTTACAATTTAACATAGCCACTGAAACTGCTATGAAGTTGCAGAATGGTATGTGGACTAGCAGCACTAATAATACCCCTTTGCGGTATTCAACTAATGCGCAGGCACTAACCCACGTACCGTCTGGTAATGCTATTTTGTGTACTTCAGTAGCAGAATCACCGATGACTTTATACGATTTCGATACTAATGTACTCTCTGTAGTTAATTACATGGTGTCGTTGTTGGTGCAAGCACAAGGACCGAATGGCGGCTTGGACCCAGATGGAGGAAGTTATCGCTACGGTATACTGGTAGGGAAAAACATAGCCACAGAACAACACCACGGTGCAGAGGGTATAGATATGCAGACCTTTGCTACCAAGTTTCTAGGCCCGAACACGCTTACTTATGAGGCCAGATATGGCGCTATGATGAGTATCGAGTGGGGCTTATGGCGTATGGGTGGTAGGTACGAAACATCAGCTTCGCAGGATCATGCAGAATCTATAAGCTGGACTTCCGGTGCTATAAACTATCAACAAACTATGACGTATACGGTAGGAGAGGCCGCAGCATCAGCGTTTGATTTTTCTACAGGTATTGGGTACATACTTGGGGGTTATAACACAGATCTCACATCCGCAGTAGATGATATTATGAAGTGTACAGAAAGCACTCATTCGTTTTCTACTATTGCTGGATTACTACCTGCAAATACTAGCGGTGGTCAGGGCATGGCTCAGGATGGTACTTATGTGTGGGCTTATCGCACGTCCAATTCTTTTAAGTTTACGATATCAACAGAAACAGCAGCAGTGTTTACAAACGAGTCAGACGCCGTGACTAATAGCGCGGTTGTACATGGTGACACCCTTCCAATTTAGGAGAAACAGTAATGGATAAGAAAATTTTGGTGAAATATTTTGAAGCATGTTCACAAGGTCAGAGCAACTACGCTATAGATAACTTTGTAGATGGCGCACAGCTTACCCCAGAGCGTAGGTTTAGGCAGGCTGTGATAGAGATGGAGGTGGCAACAGCTTCTTACGAGGATACCAGTTTTGATCTCCGTAAGCATAAGTTAAAGCTGGATAAGAAACGTATAAAGTTATCGCAAATGCAGGATGCCGGTGACACCGTTGGGTATCATGATCTGGAGCTTATGAAGTTAAGCATAGAAAGGAAGGAGAGAATGCTTGAACGCGTACAGCGTAGCCTGGAGGGCAGACGTAGAACACTTATACGCCATCGTAAGAATCTGGAGAAGTCTGAGAAAGAGTTGGGGTTTGATGAAAACACTACTGAAGAGGAAGTGTATAACCGTTTACAGCAGTCAGAAGCGGATTATTACCTCACCAAGTTTGCTACAGACACAGCTGCTAGGTTTATAGAGAGAAGTGGTGGCCCTTCGGTTGGTATTCTGTTAGCATTACAGCAGTTGCCGGAAGAGGACATAGAGAAGTTCCAGCATGCAGTTCAAGCGGTGCTAGGTAGCATGGGAGCAGATACGTACATACCAGAGTTGCACGGCGGTGGTACCATCAAGCAACTTTTCAATGAAGGGCGCAAGGTGTTAGAGGCCGCTCAGCAAAAGAAACTAACATAGGAGCTTAGCATGTCTATTACCACTTGCGATTTCAACTATTACGAATCGTTTATCAAGCATCAAGGCGCTGGGCATATTGAGTTGGATGCCGGTGCTTTTGGTATGCTGCTTACTACTGACACCTACGTACCCGCTGCAGATACCCATGAGTTTGTAGATGATATCACCAACGAACTTACGGGTAACGGCTACGCCAGACAGATTCTTACTGGAGTAACCTACACAGACGTAGGTCCTAATGGTAAGCACAGGTTTTGGTCCAATAACCCTCAATGGACCGCAAGTGGCGGATCGCTTACTGCACATTATTGGGCGCTGTACTACAATACCCCAGCTACCGACGCTACTAGACACCTCATAGCTTATGGTTTCTTAGATGTTACGGCTGGCGGTACTGATGTAGTAGCCTTGGACACAGAAACCTTAACTTTCTTAGTGGCTGCAACCGGTCACTTTACTGTAGGCGGGTAAACCATGGCTACAAAAGAGAACTTTGTCAGTACTACGTTAGCTGCCACGGTATCCGTAGCGGCAACAACCATATCGGTAAGTGCGGCAATATCCCCGTTCAATACTCCAATAGACCCAAGTGGCGCTGTTGCTACTCTGGTTCTTTTAGATGATCCAGATACACCAACTAAGTTGGAGATTATTACGTACACAGGGCGAACAGGGGCAGGACCCTATACACTTACCGGCGTGCTTAAAGGTAGAGAAGGTACGTCTGATCAATCTTGGGCGTCAGGGGATAGTGTAATTCAACCACCAACAGCCGCTTCGTCTGGCGGTAGTCCTGTAGAGGGTGACTTCACCGTAAATAATGGTGATGTTTTTGTACCTGATGGCGGTATGAGTGTAGGGAAGGCAGCTTTAGAGTCCTGGCATGCTGATTATACCGTAATGCAGCTTGGTGGAAATACTGCGTTAATGGCTACCACGGCTGAAGGTGCGGGAGGTGTATTATCCTTTTGTAACAATGCGTACTTTGATGGAGCCTGGAAGTACGTATCTACAGATGAGGCAACATTACACCAGTTCTTCAATGGACAGCATAGATTATGGGTTGCCGCCTCTGGGACCGCAGACACTGCCATTACGTGGATAGAGGCTGTTACTATAGATAACGATGGCAACGTAGGTATAGGGACTTCTAGCCCGGATATGCAGTTAGTCGTATCCAAAGATGGAGAGGCTTCACAGGCTATTCAAAGCTTCGGTACTGGTACGACAGATAGAAGTGCTTTAACCCTTAGAAGGGCTAGAGGAACTTTAGCCTCCCCTGCAGGGGTGACTAGCGGGAATGTATTAGGTACTTGTTTCTTTAAAGGAACAGCTGATTCTGTACCTACCTGGGGAACAGGAGCCGCTATAGAAGCAACTACTACTCAAACCTGGACTGGATCAGCTAGGGGAACAAAACTTACATTCTCTACAGTGGCTGATGGTACTGTAACGGTTACTGCCCGTATGCTCATCAACCATGACGGGAAAGTAAGTATCGGAAAGAGCACTTTCGAGGCGTGGAGTTCTACTTGGGAGGTGCTGCAGATTGGAGGTAATGCTGCGGTTATGGCTACATCCGCAGAAGGAGTAGCTGGTGGTTTCTATTTTCCACAGAACGCCTATCAGGATGGAGCCTGGAAGTACGTTACCACGGATGAAGCATCTCTTTATGCAACGACCAATGGTATTCACTATTTTTATGTAGCTGCTTCGGGTACAGAAGATACGACTATTACATGGACGGAAGCTCTCAGAATAGATAACGATGGTGGGGTTACATGCACTTTAAAGTCTTATGGGGAAACAGAAGTAGCAAAAGGCAGTGTTTCCGGTGCACAAACCTTAAACACAATCAATGGCAATGTATTCTCCGCCACAGCAACTGGAGCAATTACTTTTACTTTTACCAACAGCTACGATGCTGTAGGGTTCACACTGATACTTACGAATGGTGGTACTAACATTACATGGCCTGCATCTGTTGAATGGGCAGGAGGAACAGAACCTACTCTGACTACTACAGGGGTAGATGTGCTTACTTTCATAACCAACGATGGTGGAACTACTTGGTATGGGTTTCTGGCCGGAGCTAATTTCTCGTGATCTCACGTTTGATGCAAATGGCTGCCGCCGCTGCCGCAGGGGGCGCGACCCCCCCAGAAGTGATAGAACTTATCAACCAGTACACCTATGGCGCGTATAAGGAGATCATGCAAGATGATCCTTTTGCCTTTTATAGACTGGGGGAAGCAGATGGGCGTATAGCTTATGATGAAACAGGGCGTAATGATGCCAGCTATCCGTCTACATCGACTCTTGGGGAGACACCCCCCTATGATGCTGACTATGATCCAGACACCGCTGCGTCTAACAGTACCGCTAGTGTAGGTGCAGCTAAGGCTACTAATGCAGGGTTTTTGCAGCAAGGAGCTTTTACTATAGAAGGATGGATTAAAGTAGCTTCAGGTACTGGAAGCACTTGGTTAGCAGGACCATGGGGCGGATGGGTACTATATATGCTAGGGTCCGGTAGAGACCCCTATTTTGTGGTAACAGGCTCAGGGGGCGACGTCTCTATACATACTACGGACGATATGGTAGCGGATACTTGGTACCATTTGACAGCAGTGTACGTTCCCAGTGACTATATGAAGTTATATGTGAATGGGGCGTTACGCGCACAAAAGACAACTGGTGTACCTGCATCTATCGTATATACTACTAACACTTTTAATATGGGGTTCTGCGGCGTTACTACACAGAAAAGAACGATAAAAGATGTAGCGCTATACCATAAAGCCCTTACTAGTGGAAGAATAGCCGCACATTATAGAAGTAGTTTACCTTTATTGGGAGATCCTGCTCAAGAAGATGGTGCTGTGGCTGCTTGGGATCTCTCAGAAGATAGTGGAACAGCTGCGAATGATCGTATAGCGGGTGATTATGATGGAACCTACGAGAACACCCCAACACTGTTCGAGAATAGTTTAACAGTACATAAAGCTAATAGGTCTGTGACTTTTGCTAGAGCCCTTAGTGAGGATATGCAACCTGACACCGACATACCTCATGCAGATACGTTTTCTCTTGAGGCGTGGGTTGAATTGACTGCAACAGATAGCGGGAATAAGTTGTATACCATTATTGGTAGGTACAACACCTCTAACATTTCTTATTTTGTGTGCTTTGATTGGTACAACAGTACTTTACGATGCTATGGGATATACACAGAAGATGGTACCAATACGGAAGGTGTTGTTGTTAAGGGCACAGGATTGTCTATAAACACAACATATCATGTAGTGTTGACTTTTGACGGTACTGATCTAATTCTGTATATGGATGGTGTAGCAGTAAGTACGGATAACGCTCCTGGTACTGTATATGATGGAAATGCCCCAACTTTGGTGGGAGCTATGGGGCTGGGTTCCGGCAGTTATAACTACTGGCAGGGACGCATAGATGAGCCAGCTATTTATGACTATGCTTTATCAGCTGCGCAGGTACTGGAACATTTTAATGATGGAGATACTGGAGTAGGTATTAGAGCGTTGACCTTGGGGTATAGTCCTTTACGGTATTGGAGGTTGGGGGAGCATACCGGCGAAACCAGCGCTATGGATGAAACTACCAACAATAGCCATGGTACTTACAACAATTCTCCAACAGAGTCGGAGGGGTTATTGTGGGACAACCACTCTAAGTCCATGACTTTTAACGGGACCACTCAGCACATATCTCTTCCTACCATATTCGATGGAGCTGATACAGCAATAACGATATCCGCATGGATTAAACCTACCACGCTGGATAGCACCCAACGTGCCATTTTCTACCATGGAGATAATGCAGAATTTGCTTTGGTCATAAATTCCAGTGACGCAATTGTTGCTACTTTTCGTTTATCGAACGACACATGGGCCACCACAGGAAACTACGCACCTACCAATGGTGAAATAGTTCATGTCGTTGCGATGTGGAGTAAGGGGAATTATGTAAAGATATATATCAATGGGGTTATATATAATAATCTTTCTAGTATTTCTAATCTGTTTTTGTATGATCCGGGTCCATCCATTACGAACCACATAGGTAGTCAGTCTGGTAGTAATTATTTTGGCGGAGTTATCGGGGAAGTGTCCGCTTACGATGCGATACTGACTGAAGCACAGATTAGTGCTTTATATAATGCTGCACCCCATACCCTAGATAGTTATAATAGGTTGATAATAAGCGATGCGCCGGTTAGTTATTGGCGTTTGGGGGAGCCTTCCGGAACCCAGGCGGTAGACGCGATGGGTGTTAATGATGGTACTTATACAAACACCCCCACCCTTGGGGTAGTGGGTGCAATAGACAGTGCGGACACCGCAATTACTCTTTCTAGAGGATCTAGCGAGTATGTGACCATGGGGGATGTTCTGGATTTTGATAAAGATGATCCATTTAGTCTAGAGTGCTGGTTTAATATCTCTAACAACTCTAA
>Ga0209345_10003175_pt1 | contig 17151 bp, 12 predicted proteins | sample Cruoilmetagenom7_FD_187294 | JGI IMG/M metagenome (GOLD analysis project Ga0209345, IMG submission 187294) | Oil polluted marine microbial communities from Coal Oil Point, Santa Barbara, California, USA - Sample 7 (SPAdes) (version 2) | ecosystem: Environmental > Aquatic > Marine > Oil seeps ...
CTTGGGTTCCATTATCAAGCGAAGCTTATAGAGTAAATATTAAAAAATAATATCTACTCTAAATCTTGGCATGTGGAAAATTCCACATGCCAAGATATTTTTTTAAAGTGATGCCCACCACATTCTAAGCCATAAACCCCAAGTACTTGTATAGCCAACTTCACTAAAAACTAACTCTTTATTTTTGTTATATATAAAAGTAGTTGGAAAAGCAGCTATATTAAAGTTTGAAGATATAAAACCACTGCTGTCATTTACAACATTAAAATCATATTCATTTTCATTAAGCCACATTTGTATCTCTTGCTTCGTGCCAGATTTAACCGCAATAGTTAGTACATCGTAATGTTTTGAGAGTGTTTGAATATTGGAAGCTTCTAGCTTACAAGTTGGACACCAAGTAGCCCAAAAATGAACTAAAAGTGGTCTGGCATGTGGATATTCAAATTTTGCATCATTTAGTAGAGTTATATTTTTTATATTAAAAGCCTCTTGATTTAAACTAGTGCTTTTATACATACTAATAACATTTGTAATAACCGTCATAAAAATTAAAAATATCACTATCTCTTTTATGTAATGTTTGATTTTTTCAGTCATTTATATCCATTTTGTTAAATTATTACCTAATTATAGTTAAATTAATTTTTATGTAATTGTATATTGATATCATTAATAAAACATAAGGAAATAATAATGAAAAAACTTTTAGGATTAGTATTACTAGGATTTGTAACATTGGGCTTTGGTGCTGGAGAAGAACTTGTACAAGTTGGTGCAAATAAAACAGAATGTGCAAGATGTGGAATGGATTTAATCAAATTTTATAAAACTTCACATGCCGCAGAGTATAAAGGTAAAAAGTTTCAGTACTGCTCTATTCATTGTTTAGAGGAACATTTGGGTGAGGGAATAAGTCTTAAAAATCCAAAAGTTGTGGATAATAGCTCTTTAAAATTAATCTCTATTTCAAAAGCTGTTTATGTAGTTGGAAGTAAAAAGCGTGGAACTATGAGCCGTATAAGTAAATATGCTTTTTCAAATATTGCAGATGCAAAAGCTTTTCAATCAAAGTTTGGCGGAGAAATCATGGACTTTAATGGTGCAAGAGAAGTAGCACAAAAAGATTTTAAACACTATAGGTAGAGATAAAGTTATATACTCTTAGCTAATTTTCTTAAAGACTAGTAATTGTAAAAGTAGTTAAAATACAATATAATAGAGTAAAGTAAGTTTAAGGGTAGGTTGTTATGAAAATAATAGATGCAAATAGATTGTTATTTAAATTTATTATTTTCATATATGTTTTTTATGCTTCTACACTTTATGCAGGTCAAACACAGATAGTTTTGGGAAGTTTTTTAAATCCCAATAATGCTGAAATACTTGTAAATAAAATTAATAATAAAATAGATAAAGATAGTGAATTTAAAGATTTTTTCCAAAATAACTCATTAACAACCTCCTATAAAAAAGATGGAAAGTATTTCAGTGTAGTAGTAAAACCTTTCAATGATTCAAATACACGCAAGAAAGTATCAGATTTTTTTAAACCAGAATATAAAGGTATCTATGTACTTAAACTATCATCAGAGAAAGAAGAATTTTATGAGACCCAGACTACACCAATAGTTGAAGTTGCTCTTATAGAAAAAAAAGATATAGATACTGTAAAAGCTATATTTAAAAATGAAGTTAGTTCTAAAGAAAAAGAGAGTAATTCTGATAAACAGTCTGTAGATATAGTTAGAATTAGTTTGGAAGAAGCAGTATTTAAAGCTCTAAATACTAATCCTGGAATAAAAGAAAAAGTACAAAATCTTAAAAGTGTGAAAACAGACAGAGATATTGTGATGTCTGATTATTATCCAAAAGTTTTTGTCACTGCTGGCGTAGGTAAAGCTAAAGAGGTGATAACACCATCTTTTAATGCACAATCAGGTGAAAGAGTTTTACGCTTAGATAATTCTATAAGTGCTACAATGAATGTATTTAACGGCTATTCTACATACTATGATTCTCTATCTCAAGAAGACAGAGAAAAGTCTGCAGAATCATTTTTAAAAGAGTATAAAAGTTCAATCGTTATGGAAACTGTTAAAAGTTATATAAAAATGATGAAGCAAAAAGCAATACTTCAAATTTCCCAAGATAATGTATTGTCACACGAAGAAATTTATGAAAAGCTAAAAGAATATACTGAGTCTGGTATGGGAAAAGTTTCTGATGAAAGAATGATTTCTGGACGTCTTACTTTGGCAGAGGTAAATAAAGTAGTGCATGAAAATAATTTTTTACAATTAAAAATTGAATTTGAAACTATATTGGGTGAGACAATAGATATTTCTAAATTAGAGGAACCTATATTTGATTATATTCTACCTGAAGAGCTTGAAGATATAGCACCAGTAGCTTTTAAATCTAACTCTTCTCTCTTAGTAGCTAATCATAATAAACAAAGTTCATATAATGACTATAAAAAAAGTCAGTCAACATATTATCCTACACTTGATATAGAGCTTAGTGAGTCAATATTAGATGAAAGTGGTCCTTATGACTATAATGTAAACAGCTCACAAGCGATGCTTTATCTAAACTATTCACTCTTCAATGGTTTTGCTGATAAGGCCACTATAGAAAAAGAGTTTTTGACCTATCTACAAAACAATCAGCTTCTAATATCTTTAAAAAGGGATATAGTACGTCAACTTGGTGTTACTTGGGCAAATTATATAAAAATACAAGAACAGCTTGAACTACTTTCGAAACTTATTGATTATAATCAAAAAACTTTAGAAAATTATTATGTAGAATTTGGTGTAGGAAGAAGATCACTTTTAGATATTATATTTGTTAAGAATGACTATGATGATGCAAAAATCTCTTATGTATCGGCAAAATATGATTTTCTTTTGTCTAAGTTTGAAATATTAAATACTATGGGTATTTTAGAAGATTATTTTTTAAATAGAATAAATAAAATGCAACTTACGCATAACAAAGGTTTTTCTGAAACTAGGTCAACAGGTGCAATTATTAAAAATTTAAGTGATAAGTTAAAAAATAAACAAGATATTTTATACTATGATAAAGCTAATCATGAGTCATTTGATAGTATGATGAAAAAACATGGGCGTAACGATGAACTAAATTCTATTGAATAAAGGAAAGGAAAGATGGAAAATACTGGTGATATAGTAAAGTTTAATGCTTTACTTGAAGCTTTAGTAATAGTAACTAAGTTATTTAAGCATCCCTTTTCTGCTGAATCCTTAGTTGCAGGGCTACCTGTTAAAGAAGGTGAATCCAGTCCTGATCTTTTTACATTAAATAAAGCTAAATCACAATTTAGTAGAGCCGCAAATAGAGCTGGAATAAGTTCAAGTTTAGTTCGCAAAGATCTTCGTGAGATGTCACATCTATTTTTACCTGTTATATTACTTTTAAAAGATAATAATGTATGTATATTAACCGGTTGTGATGTTCATAAACAATATGCACATGTTATTTTTCCAGAACGTGGAGAGATGGAAAATTTAGTTAGTTTTGAAGATTTAAATGAAGAATATTTAGGCTTTGCTTTTTTTGTTAAAAGAAAAATAGAAGATGAAGAAATTGAATCTGAATTTGAAAATAAAGATGAAATAAGATTATCAAAAAAAGATCGTCATTGGTTTTGGGAAACAATAAAAATTTCAACTAATCTTTATCGTGACACAATTATAGCTTCTATTTTAATAAACTTTTTTGTTTTAGCTGTTCCATTGTTTACAATGAATGTTTACGATAGAGTTGTACCAAATGCGGCCATTGAAACACTATGGGTACTAGCAGCTGGTGTATTGATTGTTTTTATTTTTGATACTATTTTAAAATTTCTTAGAACATATTTTTTGGAGATTGCAGGTAAAAAAAATGATGTTATTATGTCATCATTACTCTTTGAGAGGATAATGGATATAAAGATGGATGTATATCCAAAGTCCATTGGAGCTTTCGCTAATCATATTAAAGAATTTTCATCTCTAAGCTCATTCCTTGCTTCTGCAACAATGTCTATAATTATAGATTTACCTTTTGTCTTTCTTTTTCTTTTTAGTATCTATTATATCGCTGGTCCAATAGTTATGGTGCCAAGTATAACTATTTTACTTATATTGATATACACTCTGTCTATTCGTCAACCATTACAAAAAAGTATAGAAAGTAGTTATGATGCTTCTGCTAAAAAATATGGTGTTTTAATAGAAAGCCTCTCTAATTTAGAAACATTAAAAACATTGGGTTCTTCTGGGCAAACACAATGGAAGTGGGAGGAAAGTAGTAGTGATATAGCTCAAAAAGGTATTAAGACTCATATACTTTCAAGCTCTATAATAACAGTTACATCACTTTTAATACAAGTAAATATAATAGCAATATTGATTGTAGGTGTGTATATGATATCTACAAATGAATTGACTATGGGGGGATTGATTGCTACAGTTATTTTAGCTTCAAGAGCTATTGCCCCTATGGGACAAGTTGCAGGACTTATTTCTAATTATGAACATGTCAAAACAACATATAAAGTTTTAGATGAGATTATGCGTATGCCTGTAGAGAGACCAGAGGGGAAAAAATTTTTAAATAGACCACATCTTCTTGGAAATATTCAGTTTCAAAAAGTTTCTTTTATATATCAAGGCTCTCAAAAAAAAGTTTTAGAGAATATATCATTTAATATAGAGGCAGGTGAGAGGGTTGCTATAATTGGAAAAATGGGAAGTGGAAAAACAACTATAGAGAAGTTAATATTAGGATTATATGCACCAACTGAGGGATCTATCTTAATAGATGGTATCGAGCTTTCACAACTTGACCCTGTGGATATTCGTAATAATATAGGTTATGTATCTCAAGATGTTACTCTCTTTAAAGGTACAGTAAAACAAAACATTATATATAAAGAGCAAGATGCTACTGATGCTCAGATAATTAAAGCTTCGGAGTTAAGTGGTGTTGCAAACTTTGTTAATAATCATCCACAAGGTTTTGATATGGAGGTTGGAGAAGGTGGTACTGGCTTATCTGGCGGACAAAAACAAAGTATAGCTATGGCTAGAGCATTGTTGGTAGATACACCAATATATATGTTTGATGAGCCAACAAACTCTATGGATGGACAAGAAGAAGCAAAACTGATTAAGTATTTAAAAGAGACTCTTAAGCATAAAACAGTAATTTTAGTAACACATAAGCCTGCATTGTTAGACCTTGTTGATAGAGTTATTGTTTTAGCTGATGGTAAAGTTGTCTTGGATGGGAAAAAAGATATTGTCCTAAAAGCATTAGGAGGTGTATAAATTATGTCATTAGATGAAAAAATCATACATAACAAACTTCATATTGAAGAGTTTAAGAAAGTGCATGAGATTGATTTTAGTGAGACTGACTTAAAATTTATATCTTCATTATCAGCTGCTGTAATACAAAAATCAACATCTACAAGCCGCATACTAGTGTGGATACTTTTTTTCTTAATATTATCTGCTTTTTTATGGGCATCTTTTGCTACTTTAGATGAGGTGACACGAGCATCTGGTAAAATAATTCCTTCGCATCAGATTCAAAAAGTGCAATATCTTGATGGTGGTATTATTACTGATATATTAATTAAAGAGGGTGATTTTGTTAAAAAAGGTCAGCCTCTTATGAAAATTGATAGTGTTGGATTTAAAACAAAATCTCAAGAAAATAAAATTAGATCATATGAATTAAAAGCTAGACAATCACGTTTAAAATCTCAAATTGAAGGTTCTGATATCTCTTTTGAAAGTGTTGTTGAAAAAGAATTTCCAGAGATAGTAAAAGAAGAAAAAAGTTTATTTAAATCAAGTATGGCACAGCTAAAACAAAAAAGTGATATTTTGAAAGAGAAGTTATTACAGCGTAAAAGTGAATTAAAAGAGGCAGTAAATAAAAAGAAAGAACTAGCATCCAGATATAAGCTGATAAAAAAAGAAATTAAATTAACAAAACCTTTAGTTAAAAAACATTTAGTTCCAGAGGTAGATTTTTTAAAACTTGAGAGACAAGCCTCCGAGATGAATGGAGATTTAGAGGCTGCTAAACTTGCTATACCAAGATTACAATCTAAAATTAATGAAGCAAGTAAGGCAAAGAAAGAAGGAATCCTTGAGTTTATCAATAAAGCAAAAAAGGAGTATAATGAGGTTATAAGTGAAATCGCACGCATTGAACAAACTAGCCTACTTTTAAAAGATAAAGTTCATAAGGCAGTTCTTAGATCACCAGTAGATGGTACTATTAAGCAACTTTTATCAAATACTATTGGTGGTGTAATAAATCCAGGACACGATATTATAGAAATTGTGCCTTTTGAAGGTAGCCTTATATCTGAAGTTGAAGTACGACCTTCAGATATAGCGTATTTACATAAGGGACAAGAAGCAATTGTAAAGTTTAGTGCATATGATTTTTCTATTTATGGTGGATTACGGGGTAAAGTAATACATATTAGTGCTGATACAATAACTAACGATGAGGGAAAAAGTTATTATCATGTTCGTGTGAAAACTAATAAAAGTTTTCTTGGTAGTGAGAATAAGCCACTAAAAATCATGGCGGGAATGACTGTAACTGTTGATATTTTAACAGGTGAAAAAACTGTGTTAGATTATATTATGAAGCCAATATTCAAAGCTAAAAACAACGCATTAAGGGAGAGATGATGAATACTATATGCATATATACGAAAAACGATAGATTATCTCAAAGGTGGAGAGAACTTTTATCTAAAAATAATGAGCTTAAAGTTTGTGAAGATTTTGAAGAACTAAAAAAAATTATAAATGATAAGAGTATTGTCCTTTTTCAAAGTGATGCAGATTTACAAACGATAATTATTGAACTTGATATACTTCATGAAGTTTCTTTAAAAAAGAATATATTGGTTCTAAGAAGTATTCCAGATTTAAAAGAGGGAGAAATACTTCTATCACATGATATTGGTGGTTATGGTAATGCAAATATGAGTGATGATATTTTTCTTCAAGCACTAGAAGTGATACAAAGTGATAGTGTTTGGCTTTATCCAGAACTTATGGAAAACATTATCAAAAAAATAAATAAGATAAATACTAAAAGTGAACTTCTAGAGTTAAAAGACTTAACTCAAAGAGAAAAAGAAGTAGCTATACTTATATCAAAAGGTGAGAGTAATCAAATGATAGCAGATGATTTAAGCATTTCACAAAATACTGTTAAACTACATATAAGCTCAATCTTTAGAAAGCTTGACATAAAAAGTAGAGTAGCTTTGGCAATTTTAATAAGTAAAGCCAGTTAGTTTTTAGTTTGGCACTGTTTACTTTTCCATCCAGTCATTTCTGATGTTAACTTTTGAAGGTCTGATGTTTTATATTTTTGTGGTTTTGTTGGTGCATTACCTCTAGTTATTTTTGTTTTAAAACCTTTTGCAATATTCATACTAACACCTTTACTTTTAACATAAATGGCACCTTTTTCACAAAACCATTCTTCACTTTCTTCTCCCACTCTACCTGAAAAAATTGTACCACGGATACCAATTGTTGCTGTTTTAGTTTTTAGTTTAAAATGAGTTGGAGAGATTTTAGCAATCTTTCCTGTAATCACACGTAATACACCTCTTTTTATTTTAAATTTTGCAGTTGAGTCTTTTTTTTCATCAAAAAAATACTCTTCAATACTAAAATTACTTTTACTACCAACTGAAACTGCAGATTTATCTGCAAAAAGTATCTTTGCCAATGATGATTTTTTTGTTGAAATGATATCTTTTTGTTTGAGTTGCATACCAGCCTTAGCTACTTTTGATTTGCCATCTCTTTGTATAGATACATTACCTTTAATGTGAGTTATTTTTCCTACTTCTGCTAAAAGTGGAAGTAGTAATAATAAAAATATAATTAAAAACTTCATCTCTACATCCTTTTAACGCTGTTATACACATTATAACATAAGGGTCCTTTATAGCTATCTAAGGTTTAAGTATTAGTAAAATTAATAATTATATCGCACTTAACATAGTAAAAAAGTACTATTGTAATTTATTCTATAGAGTTATATAATTAGTTAAAGAGAGGTAAAAAGGATTTATCATGGCACAAGTAATTGGAGTTGTTTCTCATGCAACAGGAACAGTTACCGCAATGAGTGGTAGTGGAAATGAGAGAGAAGTGTCTGTAGGAGGTGAAATCTTTGATGGAGAGGTGATATCAACGAAAGGTTCTGGTTCTGGTGTAAATATTACTTTTAACACTGGTTGTGCAATGTCACTGGGAGAGAATGAATCTTCACTAATTGATGAAACAGTGTATAAACTAGAATACTTTGATAATGTTGATGTTGTAGTAGATTTAGATAGTATGGAAGAGATAGCTGATGAAGTAGCTACAAGTGAAGATGAAGACGTTGAGTATAGTGATGAAGTTAATGAAGTATTTTTAGCTGGTGATGAGGAAGATGTTGATGAATTAGAAACAGCAGCTGGTGAGGAGGAAGATGATAATGTTGTAGAAGAGGACTTAGATATTGCTGAGCGTCTTGATAGTGAAGATATGACAATGGTTGAATCTAATACTAATACACAATCATCTGCATCTCCTAATATGGGTATTAGTCATGATATCGATAGAACAGATGTTACATCTGCGGAGGCATTATCAGCAATTGCTGCTCAAGAAGCTACTGTAGTAACAAGCGTAGCAAGTACAGCTACTATTTTAGACTCTGTTATATCAGGTCTTGAATATGAATCCAGTCAAGATGGGATAGTTAGTTATAGTGGTTTAACGGATGAGGGTAAATTTAATTATACAGATGGTGATACTATTACGTTTAACATTGGTGGAATAGTCTTAGGTTCAGTAGTTATGGATACAGGTGATGGTCTAGTTGATTATGAAGTAGATAAATTAGTATTTTTACAAGATTTGTTAGGTCTTGATAGAAATAATCTAGAAGATGGAAATTTAATTAGTTTAGCACGTTTATTACAAACATTGGATGAAGATACCACAACTAATGATATAGATATAAGTGCACAAACTAGATTATTATTATCAGGTGAAAATATCACAGATTTATCTCAGTTAAGTGAAGATGTATTAAACAGAATAGCAGACCTTACAGGTAAAGATCTAGTATCTATAGAAGATGCTATTGCTCATATGTCATCAAGTTTAGATGAGTTTACTGGAGATTTTAATTTTGATCCAACAATAAGTATAGATGCAACTACAAATGTTTCTGAAGATGGTGAAACTACAATTTCATTTAATACTATTGATATAAATGCTTCAGACGAAGTTATAACAACAGCAACAGCTACAAACGGTACAGTTACAGTTGAGGATGGAGTAATAACTTATACACCAAATGCTGACTTTAACGGTAGTGATACTATTAGTTTAACAGCAGATGATGGAGCAGGAGGAACTGCAACTACTTCAATCACAGTAACAGTAGATCCAGTAAATGATGCACCAACAATTGAAGTTGCAGGAACTACTACAGTAGATGAAGATAGTGTTGTTACTGGTCAAATAGAAGCTAATGATATTGATAATGATAACTTAACGTTTAGCGTATCAGAGGGTACAGAAATACCTCAGGGCTTAACTTTAAATCAAGATGGAAGTTATGAGTTTGATGCGAGTACTTATGATAACTTGGATTTAGGAAATAGCAGAACATTAGAGGTTCCAATAACAGTAACTGATACTCAAGGTGGAAGTGCTGAAACTATATTAACTATAGATGTTGAAGGTCTTAATAATGACCTAAGTTATGTAAGTGAATCTGCAGGATATAGTAATGTTGTTGGTTACTACTTGACAGATGCTGATGGCAACCCAACAACTGCAACTGTTCTTATAGATAATCAAAACGGTATGGAGAGTGGAACATATTTAGCTGATTTAGAACCTGCTGATTATGAATTTTTCATTATAGCTAATGGAGCAAGTTTAGTAGATGATACCAGTGAGATAACATTTGATAATAGTGGTGACAAACCTATACTCCTTATAGATGGTGAGGAGTCTGCTAAGCCAGTTTATTTTACTGAACCAACTTTTAATCCTGATAATGCAGATCATTTTATATTTGAATCTGATGGTAATGGTGGAACTATTATAAAAATAGAAGATTTACCAAACCTTGGAGATAATGATTTTAATGATGTTGTTTTACATACAAACTTTGAGATGAATGATATTAACGATGTTAGTTCGGAATTATCTCCAATAATTACAAATGTGATTGATGCTGATGGGGATTTGGCAAATATGACTCTTCATGGTACAGGAACAAACCCTGGTAATACTATTACAATTTACAATCAAGTAGGAAATGCTGCATCAGATACCTTAGCTAGTGGAGATTATGCTGTAGCTGGTACAGCAATAGTACAGGCAGATGGTACATGGTCTTTTGATATATCAAGTTTAAGTCAAACTACAATGAATGATAATGAGTTCTTTAAAGTCATGGAGAGTGATGCAACTGGAAATAGTGGGGAATCGGATGCTACACATTATTGGCATGGAACTTGGTCAAATGTTCAGACTGAGAATCAAGATGATTTCGTTGCTATGGGTAGTGGTAATGATAGAATAAGAGTTAATGATAATGATCTTAATGATCAACTTATGGTTGATGGTGGAGATGGAAAAGATACTGCTATATTTAGCGGTTCAATAGATAACTATACTATTACAGCTGATGCAGAAGGAGATACAATAGTAACAGAGAATGCTAACTTAACAGACAGTGATAGTGATGGTACTGGAGATGTTAATGAGTTTAGAGACTTTGAAAGCATTAAATTTGGCGATACTACTTTAGATGTCAGCGATGATGATATCACAGTAGATGGAAACTTAAATGCACACTCAAGTATTGATTCTGGCTATGGTAATGATGATATCACAGTAGCTGGAAATTTAAATGCGCACACAAGTATTGATTCTGGTTATGGTAATGATAATATTACAGTAGATGGAAGCTTGAAATCACACTCAAGTATTGATGCAGGAGAAGGAAAAGATACTGTAACTATAAATGGAAGCATATCTAGTAATGCAAGTATTGACGGTGGAGAAGGAGAAGATACTTTAGTATTAGATGATGTAAGTAAATCAGAATGGAGTGATGGAGTTAAAGATAACTTTGAAGGTTTTGAAAATATCACTCTTAGTGATGCTAGTATTACTACCAATTTGGAATCTCCACTTAGTTCACCAAAAGTTATTGATCTTGATGCATTAGAAAGTTTACAAAGTAGTGAATCTAATCAAGAAGACATTGGTACAATGGGACTTAAGGTAGGAGATGTGATGGAAATAACAGATACAGAAAATACTCTAAAAATATTAAATAGTGATACAAGTGATCATACACTATCATTAGATTCTGATGAATGGCAAGCAGGAGAAACAACGTATCAAGACGAAGGTGGTAATTTATATGATGTTTATTCAAGTGTAGATACAGATAATCAACATAGTCTTTTAATTGATGAAATGATTACAGTGACACTTGAAAATTCATAAATTTGTTTTCACATGCCAAGTTTGGCATGTGGATTTAGTGAAATAAAATTTATTCTATTTCAGCATCGATAACGTCTTCGTCATCTTTTTTCTTTTTTGCATCAGCTTCAGCAGCTTCTGGATTTTGTTCTTTTTTGTACATCTCTTCAGCCATTTTATGAGCAGCTTCAGTTAATGCTTTTACTTTTTCTTCGATAGCTTCTTTAGTAGCAGACTCGTCTTTTAAAGTCTCTTTTAAATCAGTTACAGCAGCTTCAATCTTAGCTTTTTCTTCTGCTTCAAGTTTATCTTCCATCTCAGTTAAAGATTTTTCAGTTTGTGCAATTAGAGCATCAGCTTGGTTTCTTAAATCAACCATACCTTTTCTTTCTTCATCAGCAGCTTTGTTTTCTTCTGCATCTTGAACCATTTTGTTAATCTCTTCTTCACTTAGTCCAGATGAACCAGAAATTGTGATTGACTGAGATTTACCAGTACCTTTATCAGTTGAAGAAACTGTTAATATACCATTTGCATCGATATCAAAAGTTACTTCGATTTGAGGTACACCACGTGGAGCAGCTGGAATATCACCAAGCTCAAATAGACCTAAAGATTTGTTGTCTTTTGCAAATTCTCTTTCACCTTGACCTACGCTGATAGAAACAGCTGGTTGGTTGTCTTCTGCAGTTGAGAAAACTTGAGATTTTTTAACTGGAATAGTTGTACCTTTTTCAATAATCTTAGTCATAACACCACCAAGAGTTTCGATTCCAAGTGATAGTGGAGTAACATCAAGAAGAAGAACATCTTTAACATCACCTCTTAATACACCACCTTGAATAGCAGCACCAGCAGCAACAACTTCATCAGGGTTAACACCTTTGTTTAACTCTTTTCCACCGAAGTACTTAGATACAGCTTCTTGAGCAGCAGGAACACGAGTTGAACCACCAACCATGATAATCTCTTTGATTTCATTGTTATCTAGGTCCGCTTCTTTCATAGCTACTTGGATATGATCAATAGTCTCATCAACAAGTTCAGAAATCATACCTTCAAATTTAGCACGAGTAAGTTTTACAACAAGGTGTTGTGGTCCAGCTTCTGTCATAGTGATAAATGGTAAGTTAATCTCTGTCTCAGTAGCAGAACTTAACTCTTTTTTAGCATTTTCAGCAGCATCTTTTAAACGTTGTAGAGCCATTTTGTCATTTTTAAGCTCTAGTCCGTGAGAAGATTTAAACTCAGCATTTAAAAAATCAACAATTTTATTATCAAAGTCATCACCACCAAGGAATGCATTACCATCAGTTGAAAGAACTTCAAAAGTACCATCAGAAATCTCTAGAGTTGTAACATCAAATGTTCCACCACCAAGGTCATATACAAGTACATTTTCTTCAGTTTTAGACTCTAAACCATAAGCAAGTGCAGAAGCAGTTGGCTCATTGATAATTCTTAAAACATTAAGTCCAGCAATAGTACCAGCATCTTTAGTCGCTTTACGTTGTGCATCATTGAAGTAAGCTGGAACAGTAATAACAGCATCTGTAACAGTTCCACCAATATAACTCTCAGCATCTTCTTTTAGTTTAACAAGGATTTTAGCTGAAATTTCTTGAGGTGTATAAATTTTACCTGCAACATCAACAGCAGCTGAACCATCTTTATCAACTATATTGTAAGTTACTTTATCGTGAGCTTCTTTAGCATTTTCCTCATTCATCATAAGACCCATAATTCTCTTGATTGAAGAGATAGTCTTTTCAGGATTTGTAATTGCTTGACGTTTTGCAGGATCACCTACTAATACATCACCTTTATCTGTGAAAGCAACTACTGAAGGAGTTGTGTTTTTACCCTCTGCATTTGGGATGATTTTAGCCTCACCACCTTCGTAAACTGCTACACATGAATTTGTTGTTCCTAAATCTATACCAATAACTTTTGACATTTTAATTCCTTATTTTAATTTATATTTATTTGTTTATTTACGAATCTAATTCGCAACGATTACCATTGCTTCACGCAGTGGTCTATTTTTATATTTATATCCTGTTTGAAAAGTTTGAACGATTTGTCCAGACTCAACATCTTCACTATCAATAGCTTGAACAGCATTATGAATATTTGGATCAAATGGCTCATCGTGTGCTACCATCGTCACTCCATGCTTTTCAAGTGATGTAGAGAATTGTTTAAGTGTTAACTCTATACCCTCATTTAATTTGTTTAAATGTTCTTGAGGATCTGTTACAGTTGCAGTAGATGTTAAAGCCATCTGTAGAGCATCCATAACTGGAATCATATCTTTAGCAAATTTTTCATTTGAATATTCAACTGCTGTATATTTTTCTTTTTCAAGACGTTTTTTGATATTATCAAAATCAGCGTGAACACGTGCATATTTGTCTTTTAGTGCATTTAATTCTGCTTGTAAAAGGTCAAATTCATTTTCAACCGCTTCAGCATCCGCTTCAGCTTCTTCATTTGTTGTTTCTATTTCCTCTTCATTTTGTAGAGGTTCTTGTTCTAATTCTTCTTTAGACATAATTGTTAAATGACTCCTTCTTTTAAAAAGATAAGCATATTATACATATTGAGTGTAACAATGTCAAGTCATACTTAAATATTTTAACTTAAATAACTTTAGTCTATTGCTATCAAGTATGAAGCTGGTTTAGTTTAAATAGTAAAAATCTATTTAATCTTTATTGTTGTATCATTACAATATAACAATTAATGGAGATTATTATGAAAATTTTAGCATGGCTTTTAGGGCTTATAGTAGTAGTTTTAGTTGGAGTATATGTATTGGTATTTACTTCATTTGGTAACTCAATTCTACAGCCAACAATAGAGCAAAAGATTAAAGAGGCAACAAAATTAGATTCTAAACTAAGTACTTTTTCACTTAGCATGAGTGAGTTTGAGATATTTTTAGAGATAGATTCATTTAATAGTGTTCATGCAAAAGGAAATTATTCATTATTCTCAAAAGCTTTTAATGTAGCTTATTTACTTAAACTAGAAAAATTAGAAACTTTAAAGCCATTAACAAATGCGCCATTAAAAGGTATATTTAAAACTGATGGTACAGCCAAAGGCGATATGGACTTTATGGAGATAGATGGTGCTAGTGATGTAGCTTCAAGTAAAACAACATATCATGTAGAATTAACTGAATTAAATCCAACTTCTATTATTGCTAAGATTAAAAATGCGGATTTAGTTCAACTTTTAGAGTTAGGTGGGCAAAAACCATATGCAAAAGCTAAGTTAGATGTTGATATTAATTTTAAAAACATAACTCCACATGCCTTAGATGGAGATATAGTATTGGCGACTAAAAACGGTATATTAAATACGCCATTAATGAATAAAGATTTTAATCTTACTATACCTAAAACAGATTTTACAATGAATCTTGATGCAAAACTAAAAGGTGATGATGTTGATTACACTTATGCACTAAACTCAAATCTTGCAAAAATTACATCAAGTGGTAAAGTTATACCAGAGCCTTTAAAAGCAGATATTATATATGGTGTAGATGTAAAAGAATTAGCAGTATTAAAACCAATTACCGGTGCTGATGTTCGTGGTGCATTTAGATTAAACGGAACTGTTAAGGGAACAAAAGAAAATATGATAGTAGATGGGAAAAGTGATTTTGCATCTTCTGATACTACCTTCACTGCAAAACTAAAAGATTTCGCTCCAGCTTCATTAAAAGCTAATATGAAAAATTTACAACTTGCAAAAGTTCTTTATATGGTTAAGCAACCTCATTACGCAGATGGTGTTTTTGATTTAGATGTAGATATGAGTGATTTACGAAGTGGTAAGTTAAAAGGTAATGTTGTCTCAAATATTAAGAAAGGTTTAGTTGATTCTAAGTATATGACTAAAGCTTATAAATTTAAAACGCACATGCCAAAAACTACTTTTACATTAGCAACAAATACTAAGCTAAATGGAGATATAGCAGATACTAAGGTTAATCTAAAATCTTCACTTGCAAATTTTGATATAAAAAAAGCTAGTGTAAATTTAAAAGATGGCTCTATTGTAAGTGATTATGTAACAACTATACCAAACCTTGATAAACTTTATTTTGCGAGTGAGAGACATCTAAAAGGCTCAATTACTGCAAATGGAGAGTTGAAAAAGGGTAAAGACCTAGATTTTACAATGCATTCAGATGTTGTAGGTGGGATGGTTGATGTAAAACTACATAATGATGATTTACAGGCAGATTTAAAATCAATTCAAACATTAGATGCACTTAAAATGTTAATCTATCCAGAGATGTTCAAATCTTCATTAAATGGTGTTTTAAACTATAATCTTGTTGCACAAAAAGGAAAATTTACAGGCGATTTATCAGATGGTAAATTTACTAAAAATCAAGTACTTTCACTTGTAAAACAATATGGAAAGATTGATCTATATAAACAGATATTTAAAGGTGATGTAAGTGCAGATATCAATAAAGAAAATATTTTAGCTTCATTAGATTTAAAGTCTAATACTTCATCAATTAAAACTAAAAACACAAAGCTAAATTCTAAGACAAAACAAATAGACTCTAAGATAGAGGTAGTTGCAAATAAACATCCTCTAAACTTTCATTTAACTGGAAACGCAACTGCACCAAAGGTAAAAGTTGATGCAAATAAACTGTTAGAAGATCAAGCTAAAAAAGAAGTTGGCAAGCAAATAAACAAACTATTTAAAAAGTTTTTTTAAATTTACTTTAGACTAGCATCAGCCAAAGTCAAACAAAAAAGAACCTCTTTATTCTTTGACCTTACTGTTTCAATGGCTTGACTTAGAGTTGAGCCTGTTGTAATAATATCATCAACTAAAATCACATCTTTTTCTTTAAAGTTTTTTAGCTCAAAATTTCTTGGATTTAAAATTCTGAATTCTTTACTTTTTCCAGAATAAGATACAGAATTTTTTGCTCTTAGTTTATTAAAAAGTGGTTTTATGTTTTTACTTTTTAGAGCTTTATTTAAAATTGCTGTGTGGGAGTAGCCACTTTCTATTTTATCATCAATTGAAATTGAATTTATGGAATGAGGAAACTCAAACTCCTGTGCAAATTTATACATGCTGTTTTTAGCCAAAATGGAGTATATGTAAAAACCTAAATCAGTATGTTTAGTATGGAGTAAATCTTTTATATCTTTGTATTTGTAAAAAGATATGACTTCTATGTTATTTGAGATTTTTCGTTTGTAAAGAGAGGGAGTTAAAAAGGTATTCTGGCATGTGGAACATATATGCAAGAGCGATAAACTCTCACATAATAAGCATTTCATTTTCTTTTCTTTAGTCCATCTTTAAAACAGACATAAATGCCTCTTGAGGAAGTTGAACTTTTCCTATAGATTTCATGCGTTTTTTACCAGCTTTTTGTTTTTCTAGTAGTTTTCTTTTACGAGTAATATCACCACCATAACATTTAGCAGTAACATTTTTACCCATAGACTTAACAGTCTCACGAGCTATAATCTGACTACCTAAAGAAGCTTGAACTGCTACTTCAAAAAGTTGTCTA
>Ga0209345_10003176_pt1 | contig 17150 bp, 14 predicted proteins | sample Cruoilmetagenom7_FD_187294 | JGI IMG/M metagenome (GOLD analysis project Ga0209345, IMG submission 187294) | Oil polluted marine microbial communities from Coal Oil Point, Santa Barbara, California, USA - Sample 7 (SPAdes) (version 2) | ecosystem: Environmental > Aquatic > Marine > Oil seeps ...
TTATGTAGCCTTCTCCTTGGCAGTTTTCACACCTTCCACCTTTTAGATTAAAGCTGAATCTTCCAGGCTTGTACCCTCTGATCTTAGCCTCCTGAGTTCTAGAAAACAAGTCTCTTATATCTGTGAAAATGCCTGTATATGTTGCAGGGTTGGATCTTGGTGTTCTCCCGATAGGAGACTGGTCTACATCAATAACCTTATCAATATGTTTATATCCTACTATAGCATCATGTTCACCAGATTTTCTATTTGACCCGTATATCTTTTTTTTCAGACTGTTATATAGTATATCCATAACAAGAGTGGATTTGCCAGAGCCGCTTACGCCTGTAACACAAACCATCATCGCTAATGGGAAAGCGACATTGATATTTTTAAGATTATGCTCCCTTGCTCCTTTTATTTCTATATATTTTTTATCAGGTTTTTTTCGTGTCTGAGGATAACGTATGCGCCTGATACCTGAAAGATAATCTCCTGTTATTGAACCCTTATGTTGCATAATTTTTTCGGGGATACCTGCATAAACAACATTTCCCCCTTTTCTGCCAGCTCCTGGACCCATATCAATGATAAAATCAGACTGTAATATAGTATCCTCGTCATGTTCAACAACCACAACTGAGTTGCCTATATCTCTTAGTTTTTTTAATGTTTCTATGAGCATATTATTATCTTTTTGATGAAGACCTATACTTGGCTCATCAAGAACATACAATACCCCTGTGAGCCCTGAGCCTATCATAGATGCAAGTCTTATTCTCTGTGCTTCTCCCCCGCTTAATGTTGAGGCTTTCCTGTCCAGTGAAATATAATCTAGCCCCACATCTTTTAAAAAGGTTAATCTTTTTATGATTTCTTTTATTATTTTTTTTGCCACTTCTTCTTTGAATCCTCTGAAATGAAGATTATTAAAAAAAGAGAGGGCTTCATTTGCATTTAATCTGGCAGTCTCCGAAATATTTTTTTTATTTATGCTAACCGCCAAGCTCTCATTTTTTAATCTATTACCCTCACATTGAGGACAGGGTAAGTGAGACATGAAAGATTTGGCAAATTCAGTATCGTTTTTATTCGAGGAATAAAATTTATCTTTCAAGTAACCGATAACTCCTTGAAATTTCTTTTCATAAAAGATTTTTTTATCCTCTTTAAAGGTGAAAAGTCTTAATGGTTCTTCTATACCATTAAATATGATATCTTTTTCTTTTTCTGTAAGTTTCTTAAAAGGTTTATGAAGATCTATATTGTATTTGTCGGAAAGAGACATCAATGTTGAATAAAAGTAATAGTTGTTAAATTTCTCCCATGGTTTTATCGCTCCTTCTCTTATACTTTTTTCAGGATCTGGAGCAATTGATTCGTAGTCAAATACTAGTTTTTCACCAAGACCATTACACTCAGGGCAGGCCCCATATGGATTATTAAAAGAGAATATGCGGGGTTCCACTTCTGAAAAACTTATGTTGCAATGTGTGCAGGCAAAATTTTCACTAAATAGGTGGGTCTCCTTATTTATTTTACATTCTATAAGTCCCTCTGAAAGTTTTGTCGCCACCTCTATGGAATCGGTTAATCTTCTATCAATTCCTTCTTTTAAAACTAATCTGTCGATAATAACAGATATGGAATGTTTTTTCTTTTTATCAATTTGGATGTCATCTTCAAGCCGGATTATCTCTTTGTCTATATATGCCCTTACATATCCCTCCTTTAAAAGTTTTTCTATCAAAATTTTGTGTTCTCCCTTTTTCCCTCTTATGACTGGGGACAGGATTTCAATCTTTTCATTTTCAGGAAATTCTTTGATTGAATCAACGATCTTTTGGATAGAGAAACTTTCAATTTTTCTGTGGCATTTAGGACAATATACATCACCAACCCTGGCAAACAGGAGTCTCATATAATCGTATATCTCAGTTATGGTGCCTACTGTTGAGCGAGGGTTTTTACTGATTGATTTTTGTTCAATACTTATGGCTGGCGACAGATAATCAATGGAGTCTACATCTGGTTTTTCCATCAATTCTAGGAATTGCCTTGCGTATGAGGACAGGGATTCAACATACCTTCTTTGCCCTTCGGCATACAATGTATCAAATGCAAGTGTAGATTTTCCTGAGCCGCTGACGCCTGTTATAACTACAAGTTTATTTTTAGGTATGGATACCGAAATATTTTTCAGGTTATGTGTACGGGCACCTTTCACTACTATATTATTTATCATAAATTCAGATAATAACTAAATATTTATATATTTTCAATCCATATCTAAGTTAATAATTTAGATATATTTTATATAATTACAATATATCATATTCTTAATCGAAAATCCTGATTATCTCATATTCCATATTTCTTTGCGCCGCCACATAACCTGCCATCCTTATGTTATTTATAATTTCTTCTTTTGAAATGCTGTAGATGGCTCCGCAAGCAGCCACAACATTTTCTTCTATCATTAAGCTTCCAAAATCATTCCCTCCAAAAAAGAGCCCTGCCTGGCCTATCTTAGGTCCCTGTGTAACCCAGGAAACCTGTATATTGTCTATATTATCAAGAAAAATCCGTGACAATGCCAGTACTTTTAAATATTCTACAGCAGTTATTTCGTCGCCCCCCAATTGAGTGTTACTTGGTTGATAAGGCCATGGGATAAAAGCTGTAAAACCTTTTGTTATGTCCTGTAGTTCTCTTATTTTTGATAAATGTTCAATTATATTTTCAGGTGTATCCCACTTTTTGAACATCATAGTTGCTGTTGTTTTAAGACCAATTTCATGAGCTTGTTTCATTACAGAAATCCATTTTTCTGAATTGATTTTGTTTGGACTAACCTGCATCCTTTCACTATTCACTAGCAATTCAGCTCCACCTCCTGGGATTGAATCCAGACCAGCTTCAATTAATCTGAGAAGTGTTTCTTTTATAGTTAAATTGCTCAACTGGGCTATATGGTCGATCTCGGGGGGAGAAAAGCCGTGTATCCATATATCAAAGTTTGTTTTAATATATCGCAGCATATCCTCAAAATATTCTATATCAAGTTTAGGATGTAATCCTCCCTGAAGCAGTATCTGTGTCCCTCCCAACGATATTACTTCACGAATTTTATTACTCAGCATGTCAAAATCCATGATGTAGGCATCAGTATCTTCCGGAGATCTATAGAAGGCGCAAAATTTACACTTGCAAGAGCATATATTTGTATAGTTAATATTTCTATCGACAACAAACGTAACTATATTATTACCATGTTTTTTCTGCCTGATAGTATTTGCAATTTCCCCTAATTCCAATAAATCGCTGTTTTTGAAAAGATACTCTGCATCATTTTTTGTCATTCTGTTCATGCAATGTTCACATTTTCTAAAATCATATTTTTTGTGGCCTTGTGTTATTATACAATTCTGGAATCTCTTGTAGTACAATTAGGATATAAGAAATTTATAAATATTGACAGCTATTATTTAGATGATTCTATATACTCCACAATTTTATTTGCAATAGTTTTAATATTATTTTCAAACTTTTCTGTATTTTTTTCTAATAGTGTTATCCTGAATCCTGGTAGAGAGGTGTAAAATGAAGTTAGAGGAACAACGCATATGCCTGTAGAAGCTAAAAGGTAATAGACAAAACGTTTATCATTTTCAATGTTTTTAGATGTAATTTTTTCAATGTAATCTTTTACCGGTTTTTGAGCAATATGTAAAAACTGAAAATTATTGAGAACAGCTTTGTTAAAAACAACAGTCATATAAAAAGAGCCATTGGTCCTGTTTACAACTGTATAAGGTATATCGTTTAGCAAATTATAAGCAATATTGGAAAGTTTTTCATAATGTTTAATTCTAGTTTGGAGGGAATTATTGTATTCAGGGTGTGACAGTAGTTTAGGGATAGCCATCTGAGGAAAAGTTGTGGAACACACTTCAGACATTTTCTGATTTAATATTGCTTTTACATAATTTTTAAAAGTTTCATCTTTTTCAAGATTATATGTTTCTATCCATCCGCATCTAGCACCTGGCCATGGGAACTCCTTAGAAATCCCTTTCATACTTAATCCTGGCACGTCCTCTATAATGTCAGATAATGGTAGAGTATTCACACCATTAAACACTATATTGTTATATATCTCGTCAAATATTAAAAATAGGTCATATTCTTTTGCTATTCTTACAATATTTTTTAACATATCAGCTGTATAAACAAATCCTGTGGGATTATCAGGATTTATAACTAGTATACCAACTATTGCCCTATGGCTTCTTACCTTTCTTTCAAGTTCATTAATATCTGGCTGCCAGTTATTGTATGGATTCATTCTATAAGTGTTTGGAGGAAAAGAAGCATGTAATACTTCTGCTAAAAAATGTGTAGAATATGTAGGCTCGGGCATAATTATCCGAGCATCAACCCTTATGGAACTGTAAGACCTTGCTATTGCATCTCCCAACCCGTTAAAAAAGATAACGTCTTCTTTATTTATTTGAACCTTTCCTCTTCGGTTTACCTGTTCGGCCAAAAATTCTCTGGTTTTGTCTACACCTTTAGTCGGTGAATATGCAAATGAAGAGTCGTCATCTAACAATTCCTTAAGTATTTCCTTAACCCAGGTATTTACTTTTTCACCTTTAAAAATAGGATCTCCTATATTTTCCCAGGTTATTTCTATATCATTTTTCATAAGTTCTGACGCTATATTTACAATGTTTCTTATCTCATATGTTAGCCCATTACCGCTTTTTGCTATATCAAACCTCATATCTATCTCCTAAAATTTTAAAATATATAACAATATATTTTAAGCAGTTCAATTTAGTGCTTACACCCTTTTCTTTAGATATAATTTTATGGGTATTCCTTTAAAACCGTGTTTTTCTCTTATCATATTTTCCAGATATCGCAAATATGATTGATGGACAGCTTCAGGGAAATTCACAAAAATAACAAATTCTGGTGGTTTTGCTGATACTTGCGTGATATAGTAAAACTTAACTTTTCTGTTTCTTATTAATGGGGCCTGATGTTTTTCCTGAGCTTCCTGCAGCAAATTATTTAGTTCTGCTGTAGTTATTCTTTTTGAATATTCTTTGTAAGTGTCTTTTACCATCTTAAAAATTTTATATATATTTTTACCTTCTAACGCAGATATAAAGACTACTTTAGGTTCATGTAAAAAATATAATCGTTCCAAAATTTGTTTTCCTAAATTTTTTTTAAGCTTATCAAAATTTTTGGAGATATCACATTTGTTAATAGCTATAATTACAGGTCTATTATAACTAAAAGCATCGGCTATAAGTTTTATATCCCGGTCGGTCAGGCACATTTGAGCATCGATTAATACAAGAGCAATATCAGCTTTTTTCATGGCATCGTAGCTTCTATAGTAACTAAATCTATCTATTCTATCTTTAAACATAACAGATCGTTTACGTACGCCTGCAGTATCAACAAGTATGAATTTGCTGTTTTTATATTCAAAAAATATGTCAATAGCGTCTCTGGTAGTTCCTGGTATTTTTGTTACTACTACCCTTTTTTCCCCCAGCCATTTGTTTATAAGGCTTGATTTCCCAACATTAGGCTTTCCCATTACAGCAATTTTTATTGCATCTTCATGCCTCATTTGTGCGATAGAATCTTTTTTATAATATTCGCTATCAAAGGCAGTAATACAATCAAGCAGCGTGTTTATATTTTTACCATGATTAGCGCTTATAGGGACTAATTCTTCAAATCCCATCTTATAGAATTCAGATACTACAGTTTCTCTTTCACTATTATCAATTTTATTTATAACTACTATAGTGTTCAATCCTTTTTTTATTAATATTTTAGCTATTATTTCATCAAGAGGGTGCAGTCCTGTTAATCCATCAACTATCAATAAAAAGAGGTCAGCATCTTCCATTGATTTATAAAATTGTTCAATTGATTTTTCTTTAATGATATCTTCACTTAATTCAAATCCACACATATCAACAAGGGTAAATTGATTCCCAGCCCAATCTATAACCGTTTCTATTCTGTCGATGGTAACGCCTGGACTATCATCTACAATAGATATTCGTTTTTCTGATAATCGGTTAAATAATGTTGATTTGCCCACGTTTGGGCGGCCCACTAGGGCAACTTTTAACAATGAATAATCCTCTAAATGTTTTTTATTATAATACTGACCCTTCTTTTAAGCTCAGGGACAGGTATAATGGTTACTAATTTTTCCAGCTCTGGACCTGTCATTTTGCCGGTAACTCCAATCCTTATTACCATATACAGAGCTTTTCCCTTTACATGGGATCTCTCTTTTACATGTTGGACCATTTTCTTATACTCATCTATGCTGATCTCTTCTTTTTCCTCTAGCTCTTCCAAAAAATATGAAAGCACATGTTTTGACGTGCCAAGTTGCAGCATCTTATGGGCTTCCTCGTCAAGATCACTATCATCAAATTCAAAATATACCTTAATATATTCTGAAATGTGGGAAAGCAATTGAAGATTATCTGCCACCGATGCTATCATCTCTTTTAATTTTGTATAACTAGATTCTATATAATTGTTGTCAATAAGGCCTGTACTCATTAAATAGGGTATACATAGTTGAGTTAATACATCTGTTTCAAGTTTTCTTATGTATAAACCATTGAACCACTTTGTTTTATCTACATCAAAAATTGCTGCGCTTTTTGAAACTCTATCTAGTGAAAAAGATGCTATAAGTTCCTCTTTAGTCAAAATCTCTCTTTCTTTTTCATCTGACCAACCTAATAATGATAAGTAGTTGAGCAGTGCTTCGGGCAGATATCCTGTTTTTTTAAATGTGTCAAGACTCATATCTCCGTGTCTTTTGCTAAGTTTGGTATGATCCGGCCCCAGTATCATAGGAATATGAGCAAACAGAGGGATATTAAACCCTAAAGACTCGTAGATAAGAACCTGTTTTGGCGTATTGCTTAAATGATCATCCCCTCTTATAACATGTGTTATTTTCATCAGTGCGTCATCTATCACTACAACAAAATTATAAACAGGTTTCCCATCAGATCTCACAATTATAAAATCACCGAATGAGTTCGTATTGAATGTTATACTGCCCTTTATAAGATCATCTATTTTTACCGTGTCTTTATCTACTTTATATCGTATGGAGGGTTTTATACCCTTATCTTCTCTAGCTTTAATCTCATTGTCTGATAGATTTAGACATGTTCGATCATACCTGGGCGGCCTCCCATTACTGAGAGCTTTTTTTTTCATATCCTCAAGCCTCTTTTTAGTACAGAAACACTTGTAGGCCTTCCCTTTTGAAAGTAATTGTTCAACATACTTTTTGTGAATATGCAATCTCTCTGTTTGTCTATAGGGCCCAAAATTTCCATTTATGCAAATTTTACCACTTTTATCATCAATATATGGGCCTTCATCCCATTTTATCCCTATCCATTTGAGATCTTCATAAATGAGATTTTCACTCTCTTTAGTGGATCGTTCAAAGTCTGTATCTTCAAGCCTCAATATAAGTGTCCCCCTCATGTTTCTGGCGAACAGATAGTTAAACAGTGCCGTTCTAACATTCCCCATATGCAGGTGTCCAGTAGGACTGGGGGCAAATCTTACTCTGGTTGACATATTATCTCCAAACTATACTTATTTATAAACTTCTATGGACAGCATTTGCTATAGTACGCAATTCTATCATCAATTTTTCAAATGTTTCATGTCTCAATGATTGGGCTCCGTCGCTAAGTGCATTTTCAGGATCTTTATGTACCTCAATTATCAATCCGTCTGCTCCTGCTGCTATGGCAGCTTTTGCGAGTGCAGAAATATATTGTGAATGACCTGATGCATGGCTTGGGTCAATAATAATGGGTAGGTGAGATTTATCTTTTATAACTGGTATACAACTGATATCCAATGTATTTCTAGTAGCGGTTTCAAAAGTTCTTATACCCCTTTCACACAGGATGACATCTTTATTCCCCTCAGATAAAATGTATTCGGATGATAGCAGTAACTCTTCAATTGTTGTTGACAACCCTCTTTTTAAAAGCACAGGTTTATCGGTTTTACCAAGTAGAGTGAGCAAAGCAAAATTTTGGATATTTCTAGCACCTACTTGAAACATATCTGTATATTTATATATTAAATCTACGTCTCTTGGATTCATAACCTCAGTTACTATAGGAAGTCCGGTGCATTCTCTTGCTTTAGCCAAATATTTAAGCCCTTCTTTGCCAAGACCTTGAAAAGAGTAGGGTGATGATCTTGGTTTAAAAGCTCCACCTCTTAGCATTGATGCTCCAGATTTTTTTACACTTTTAGCAGTTTCGATTATCTGTTTTTCACTTTCAACAGAACAGGGTCCGGCAATAACTTGGATCTGTTTACCACCAAATTTTATCCCGGAAACATCGATGATAGATTTAGTATCCTTGATCTCTTTACTACTTAATTTGTAAGGTTTAGATATAGGAACGATTTTATCTACATAGGCTAACTCACCAATCAAACTTAGACCATTCATTCCAGCTCCTGTGCCTATTAATCCTATTACATTTCTCTCTGAGCCATATATGATATGTGGTGTAAAACCAAGAGAAACAGCTTTATCACATACATTTTCTAGATCTTTTTTTGTTGAACCAACTTTCATAACAACTATCATGATTTTCTCCTGATATCATAATTTAAAAAAGCCGCATGTGGTTTTACCACCTGCGGCCTCAATTTACATATTTTAAAATCGAGTTTAGGCGCCACAGCCACATATATCCGCATAAAAATAAATTTCCTTGCTAGGAACATCTAGAAAAAATATTAAATTACGCATAACCATAGATCATCCCTGCTCTTTTTTCTTACTCTCTTCTTCCTAAGATGCTGTCTAGCATGAGAAGTCCTTGTCCTTTATCTCCACCCAATTCTAATTTATCCATAACATCTTTTGCCATATTCTCTTCTTCCATTTGTTCAGTAACAAACCATTGAAGAAAGATGCGGGTAGCGTGATCTTTTTCTTCAAGAGAGAGATCCATTAGTTGGTTTATACATTTGGTTATATATTGTTCATGGGTATAAGTTTTCTTAAATACATCCTTTAGAGATTCAAATTCACCTTCAGGTTTATCTATTTTTTCTAGTATAACTTTTTCATTCTGATCTACGATATACTTGTAAAATTTTTTGGCATGGTCAAGCTCTTCATTGAACTGAATATGAAACCAGTGCGCAAAACCTTTAAAACCTAAAGACTCTGTGTAAGCTGCCATTGCCAGATAGAAATATGCAGAATAGTATTCCTTGTTTAACTGTTTATTCAATTCACTGCTCATTTTTTTGCTTATCATCTACTTTTCTCCTTTGTTTCTGTTTTTTAAGGCACTCAGTATAGTGCAAATTTTTAATAATTCAAGAACATTTTTATAAAGGTTTATATGAAGTATAATTTATATAAACCTTTGCTCAATGTGTTTATCTGGAATCATTGTGTTTGTCTGGTCGCATATGATTGAATACACATCTTTATATAAGCTCCATGTCAAACAGCAGACCTTTGGTAACATCGCCTTCATTTAACTGTTCAGTATTTTCATCGATCTGAACGAGGCCATTAACTTGTGCAAAATTTAAAAAATGCGAAGTTCTTTGAGATCCAGGATTAAATGCAGTTAGTTCTCCATTTATTGTTTTTATATTTGCTCTATTAAAATCAAGCCTATTTTTTCTGGAAATCATTCTACTTCCTATCTTGATATTTACAAAATTATGATCGTAATTTAAATATCCGTAAGCTTTTTTTACTGCAGGGACAAGGTACAATAGTGTGTTTGTTAGGAATGCTGAAGGATAGCCAGGCATTCCAAAAAATAATTTATTATCTTTTTTAGCAATTATCAGTGGACTCCCGGGTTTAATGGCCGTTTTATTAACTATAATCTGAAAACCCTGTTCCATAAAAATCTTCTTAACAAAGTCGTATTTTCCCATAGATATGCCACCTGAACTTACTATTATATCATATTGCGATGACATCTTCCTGATAGTAGAGCTTATGAGCTCTTCTGTATCAGAAACGTTTGAGTAAAACTCATGATCGATACCTAGTTCTCCTAGAAAAGACTCCAAAATATATCTGTTTGTGTTAAAAGTTTTTGTTTTTTTATAACTATCCTCTACCTCAAGAATTTCATTTCCTGTAACAAAAAAACCGACTTTTGGTCTTTTATAAACAATAATATCTTTAACCCCTGCGCAAAATAAAACGGGGTAAATTGAATTCTTAATTTTTTCCCCTTTGGTTAGGATAATTTTTCCTTTCTCGGCTTCCTCTGCGGTGTTGTTAATATTTTCCCCTTTGGAAATATTTTTGTTAATTGTTAGTAGATTACCGTTTACAGTACAATCTTCTATCCTAACTACAGCATCAGCGTTGAAGGGCGGAGCGCTGCCAGTTGTAACCTCAACAGCGTTCTCTTTATTTAAAATGATATCATGAATTAAGCCGGGCTGTATTGTTTTGTCTATTATGTTGTATGCGATTTTTTTCCCAGCGATGATTGCAAAACCATCAACAGCACTTCTTTTAGTATCTGGGAAATCAAAAGTAGTTTTTATATCTTGGGCAAGTATCCTTCCCATTGATTTTCTAACATTGATTGTTTCATATCCTGGTTTTTCTATAATACTTAGAATTGTTTTTTTTGCATCATAAAATGATAGCATTTATCAACCGTCCTTAACCCTATTTTTAATTATCAAGATTTTAACACAGAAAAGAGCAAAAAAAATAAAAAAGATAAAAAGAATACTCGTAGCCATTGCTTTATCAAAATCCCCAGCACTCATATTTATATATATATTAACAGGAATATTCTCTGTTTTACCGGGGATGCCGCCTCCTACCATCAGTGTGGCTCCAAATTCACCAGCACATCTCAGTAGTGTAAGCACTGTTCCTGATAAAATACCGGGCATTGCAATTCTGAATGTTGTATCATAAAAAGCTCTAAATGTATTGGCTCCCAATGTCATAGCTATTTTTTCATAAACTGGGGAAACAATTTCAAAAGCACTTTTAGAAGTTTTTATTGTTAATGGGACAGCAATTATATATTGAGCTATAATAGCGCCTGAGGGTGTAAAAATGAAAGTATAAAATTTTTTAACAGCAGGCAGGTTAAATAGATTTATAAGTAGAACACCTACAACCAACGGAGGTATAACCACAGGTAGATCTAATATAATATCTAAAATCTTTGCAATGAAGCGATTATCTCTTGCAAGATAATATCCTGAAGGTACTCCTGTTAAAAAAGCCAAAAAAGTAGCAATTAATGAGGTTTGTGCTGTGAAAAAAATGGTTTTCAGAAAATAGGTGTCTACAATAAGATTTGTAAAGCTTTCTTTGCTGGTGTTTAAAACACCAAGGAAAATAAGAGATATAATGAAGAAGGATAATATAATTATAATAATAAAAAATATATATTTTAACTTCATTTAAGAACTTGAAATCCATTATTTTCAAATATTTGTAGATGATTATATATGTAGTTGATAGCTTTGTCTGTTACAATTTTATTTTCTGTGTATATAAGTCTTGCAGTGTAAACTTTGACGGGGAAATTCCATTCTTCAGGTATTTTAATATGATCGATATTGTTGACTTTTGCTACAGAATTGAAAATGAGCCCGGCGTCTACTATATCTTCTTTGAGGTAGCCAATTATCTGTGTTATATTTAGTGCTTCAACACTTTTATTTTCCTTAATTTTTATATATATTCCAACGGGGATGACTTCTCCCATTTTTAGAAACGTTTCACCAAGTGCCATAGTTTTTGGATTACCCAGTGCGATTTTTAGATCTTTTTTGCACAAATCTTCAAAAGATTGAACTTTAGTTTTGCCACTTTTAGACAAGCCAAAAACCGGAGTATTAATGAGCATTACTTTGTAATCATCTATAATATTTAGTTTGTTAGCTTTTTGGAGAAAAAATTCAGAGGCAGGTGTATATATATCTCCAGTTTTTGATGAATAGATTTTGCTTAAATTTTGCCCTGAACCCCCTGTAACCAGATATAAAAAGTCCTCTGTATGTTCATCGTTGAACTTATTAACTATTTTCTTGGCGGGTTTTGTCATTGCTGCTCCTATATACCAATAAATATTGTAGGCGTGAGAAATAGTTGATATCAGTAATATGAAAGTTATTGTGTGTAATTTCATAATATAGCCCCCTTTATTCACGAATACTTTTAGATAAAATTATATGTTTGTTGTCAAAAGAGAATCTTATCTTTTTTTCTTTTCGCATACTCAATTTATCTGATATATGCTTTGGTATACTTATGAAAATATCTTCTTCATTTGAGTCTAAAATAGTTATTTCTGCATAATGGCCCCTATAAAATATATTAGCAACCCTACCGTGGAATAGATTTTCTTTATATTTTATGTTAAGTGGCATGTCTTCCCTCACAATAATGATATGTTCAGGTTTTATGCACACATATTTTACATCATTGACAATATTTTCTGGATAATAAAATCTGTATCCGTTTTTTGTATATATGATTTTTTTATCTATCTTTTTAATTTCCCATATGTTTTTAATGTTAAGCAGCTGTGCTGTTTCTACATAATCAGGATGCATAAAAACTTTGTCTCTATCGTTGCATTCCAATACTTTTCCCTTATATATAACCACTATATCGTTAGCAAAGATATAGGCTTCCTCAATATCATGTGTAACAAAAATAATAGGAATTTTTACATCTTCACTTATATCTAAAATGAGTGAGCGTAAGTCTTCTCTTATTGGTGCATCTAAAGCACTAAAAGGTTCATCCAGCAATATGAGAGAAGGATTTATAAGCAGTATTCTTGCAAGAGCAACCCTTTGTTTTTGACCTCCTGATAAATTAGTAGGAAAATCATCCAGCTTTGAAGATATTTTCAACCTTCGAACTAATCTTTCAACTTCTAATTTATCAAGAACTCTATTCTTGAATTTAACCCCATATAAAATATTCTGTTTTATAGTCATGTTTGGGAAAAGTGTGTATTCCTGAGGCAGATAACCGATATTTCGTTTATTAATGGGCATATTTATTTTTTTCAATTTGTTAAATAATGTTTCGCCGTTTATAGTCACAACACCATCTGAAGGTTTTAAAAAACCAGCCAGAATGTTTAAAACAGTTGTTTTTCCACTTCCTGATGGACCGAAAATAACCAACCTGTTTTTTTCAGAACTGAAGGAAATATCTATTTCGATATCTCCAAATTTTTTTAGGGCAGTGAAATTGACTATAGACATTTGTCAAAAGTACATATAGGGGAAATACATATATTACAATAATGACAGAGTTCGCCATATCCATATTTCGCTATTTCTTCTATTGGTACTGTTTCTCCCGCAAAGATTTTTGGTAAAAAAACATCCAGAGCTGTAGCCTTATACTTTAAAATAGAAGGGGGAATGGTACAAATAATCTTATGTTTATTATTACCTATCATAAAATTGCTGCCAGGTTCCATAGGTAAACTTCTGGAAGTTGGTTCGAATCCAGATTCCTTCATAGCCTGGTAAACAATTTCATTTGACTTGTCCAACAACGATCCCGTTATTATTACTACGTTACTGCTCTGGCTTCCTCTCTCTATTGCTTTAGAAATATAATCTATATCTTCCGGTACTATTTCGGAAAAAGTTATGTGTGACCCAAATGGTTTGACTTTGTCATTAATTTTCGCAAAAAAAAGATTATCCTTTACCCCTGTAAAAACATCATTTTCTACAGTAATCAATGATACTCTTTTATTTGTGTATTTTTTGATCCACAAAAGGGGGACAGCCAGTAACTTACTTGTTTTTTCAATGTTGGTGTGTGTAGAATTTTCAGAGATCATTTTTAGTGTGCAAATCCTATTATCAGAATGAACAGGGGAATCATTTTGTTTTGAATATAATATGACCACTCCTTCCAGATTTATCCTATAAAGTTTTGACGGATCAATTTTTAACAGGCCGTTTATTTTACTATAGAAATTTATTTTCCCATTTTTTGGTTCTTTCTCATAGTAGACCTATTGTCCTGCAATACGTGATGCAAGCTCTTTAAGTGTTTTAATATCCCTTCTCCCCTTGTCCTTATCTTCATCTGAAATATAAACATCTGTTTTTCCTATTTTTTTATTTCATTTATATCTTGAAGATCTAAAACAACTCCCTTTTCTAAAATACACCCAATCTCATTATTTTTCTTATTAATTTTATATCAACTTGCATTATGCAATAGTTACAAACCTTATGTAAAGGTATTTTTTTGGTATTAAAAATTATTATATTTACTCAATAAGGGTGCTTAATACTATTGAAAGAATATATTGCGAATACTTGTTATAGATAGATACTGTTGTTGACATACTGCTGTTGACATGTTGTTTAGATTATCTACCATAAGTATAATTATAAACTTGGAGGTAGGTATGAGAGGTAAAGGGTTGCGTTATTTGTTATTAAAGTTTTCACTAGTATTTGTTTTATGTTTAATGTTTGCTCTTGGAGGTTTAGCGCAAAATGTAAGCTTGCCTCCTGTTAATCTTGGTCTAACGGCTTTTCTTGATGGTGTGGCAGGACCGGGGGCTTTCGCCGAGCAATATTTCGAATATTACGATGGGTTTCAATTTAATAATAAAAATGGGAACAAGATTCCTGGCAAGAATAGCCTGAAGAGTTTTTCCACTATAACACATATCGCATATATAACAAAGCTTAAATTACTTGGTGGGTATTACGGTTTTGAGATGTTATTGCCTATAGCTAATATAGATTTGGATATGGAGGGTGGCCCAAAGGACAAAAAGACAGGTTTTGGTGATGTTTGCATAAGTCCCTTTCTTTTACAATGGACAGATAGTAAGCTATTTGGCAGGCCATTTTTCCATAGGTTTGCTTTAGGAATTAATGTGCCAACTGGAAAATACAATAAAAATAATGATATTAATCCTGGTAGTAATTTGTACAGTTTTAATTCATATTATGCTTTCACAATGTTCATAACACCCAAATTAACTACAAGTTGGCGTTTATCATATCTATGGAATTCTAAAAATAATAACCCCAATAAAATGTTCAATGCAAATAATATACAACCTGGGCAGGCTTTTCACGTTAATTATGCGTTGTCCTACGAATTTTTAAATAAATTAAGAGTGGGGCTTGCTGGCTATTATTTGAAACAGTTTACCCCTGATACAGTTGGCGGGAATGCTGTAACTGGTTCAATGGAATCTTCATTTGCATTAGGGCCAGGGATTTTATTTAAGTTAAATAAAATAGATGTCCATATTAACTCTTATTTTGAGATTGCAACCAGGAATAGACCTGAGGGGAATAAAATTGTTATACATTTGTCAAAAGTTTTTCTATAACTGTTTAAGTATTAATGTGTCACTGTAATCGGGTAGTTTTATAAAGCGGCAGAAGCGGGGTGGTATCATTTACCGGGCATTTTTATTAATGGTATATAAGTATATTATAAGGATAATTGCATAGATTAGTTGTACTTAGACAACATTATTGCAGTTTTTTCAGCTTATTGTTATTTAATAATTGCTTGATAGCATAGGTCTCTTGTGGTATAAATAACCATATGGATAATGTGTCTTTGGTGGCTGAACTTATTTTGAAATCTGAACGTATAGTTGTGCTGTCAGGTGCTGGTATTAGTACTGAAAGTGGTATCCCTGATTTTAGATCACATAAATCCGGTTTATGGAATCATTTTCCACCTGAAGATATACTTTATATTGAAAATTTTAGGAGAAATCCTGAAGTCTTTTATAATTTCGCATTACAATCTTTTGACAAGATATTTGATGCAAAACCTAATAATACACATTATCTTCTTGCTAGAATGGAGAGAAAAGGAAAACTTAAAGCTGTAATTACCCAGAATATAGATAACTTACATCAAAATGCAGGATCAACTTCTGTTATAGAGTTGCATGGGAACTACCTTACTTCTACATGCATAAAATGTGGTAGGAAATACAGAACCATCGATCTTTTTAGCAAATATAAAATGAGTAAGACAATACCGTTATGTACTAGTTGTTATGGTTTGATCAAACCTGATGTGATATTTTTTGGTGAGATGCTTCCTGAGATAGCTTTAAATAATGCTTTTAAGGAGTCAAAATCATCTGATTTGTTTATTATTGTCGGTTCATCCATTGTGGTGTCTCCGGCATCATTTTTGCCTGAAGAAGCTCATTCTTCAGGGGCAAAAGTAATAATTCTAAACATGGAACCAACGTCATATGATAAAAATGCTGAAGTCGTTATCAATGATAAGCTATCTAATATTACTACTAAGTTGGAGAAGTTTTTATATGTCTAATAAAAAAAATAATCTATGGGCTCCATGGAGAAATATATATCTAACGGACAAGTCAGAAGGAGGGTGTATCTTTTGTGAAAAACCTGATGAAAATAAAGATAGAGATAATCTGATTTTATTGAGAGGAACATTTTCATTTGTTATTATGAACCTATTCCCCTACAATAGCGGTCATCTTATGGTTGTGCCATATAAACACTCTGCTAATCTGGAAGAACTGATGGACGATGAAATATTAGAAATAAGAAAATTTATTAATATGAGTGTGGCAAGTATTAAGCAGATTATGTCTCCAGCTGGTTTTAATCTTGGGGTTAATATGGGAAAATTCTCTGGGGCAGGGATTGCTGAACATATACATTTTCATGTGGTCCCCAGGTGGATAGGAGATACAAATTTTATGCCTGTTATTTCTAATACTAAAGTTATCTCTGAATTTCTATTTGATACTTATGACAAATTATATAACTGTTTGAGTAAGATGGAGGGAAAATGAAAATTTTTGGGATAATTTTAAAAGCATTTGTTTTGGCTATTATTGTTATATTTGCGGCTTTCAATATGGAAAAGGTGAATATTGTCTATTTTGTAGGCAAGGAACCCTTGGTACTTCCGTTATTTATGGTTATGTTAATATCATTTTTACTAGGCATGATTGCTGTATATTTATTGTTTATAGGAGATAGAATATTGCTAAAAAAGGAGCTTTCCAAGGCAAAGAAAG
>Ga0209345_10003177_pt1 | contig 17147 bp, 26 predicted proteins | sample Cruoilmetagenom7_FD_187294 | JGI IMG/M metagenome (GOLD analysis project Ga0209345, IMG submission 187294) | Oil polluted marine microbial communities from Coal Oil Point, Santa Barbara, California, USA - Sample 7 (SPAdes) (version 2) | ecosystem: Environmental > Aquatic > Marine > Oil seeps ...
CCCATCCCCTCTTTACCTATGTGAGAGGGATAGATATTTAAAAATAACGTCAAAGAATCTATAGGTGGGGTGTGTGAAGGTAAGTACATAAAAAAAAAAGAAATAATTATTTATATATAATAATAATAAAAAAAATGACTTTTATACCTCTACTCCCCCATATCCTTTCTTCTCAACTTGATCTTTTCTTTATCAAGGTATCTATAGACCGTCTCGTGGGGAGATCCATCTATCAACATCTCTATCGCCTTTTCAACAGAATTTATCTCTTCTGAGTATCCTATTGTGGATATTGTCTTTCCATAGACGGAGATCATCGTTCCGGTTACATTTTCCATGTATTCCCTCATCTTTCCATCTCTCCCGATGATCCTTCCCTTTATCCTCTGCATATCATGTTTTGTCATCTTCATAAGAGTGATCGTGTCACACATCAACATATCGTCTTCAAAGAGCTTGATTGCCCTTTCAGGGCTAAACCCCCTTCCTATAGCATACAAAACATCTTTTACCTTCAAAAAATTGAGATCCCCCGACTCATACTTTATTAGGACATCTCCCTCCTCTCCATCTATCTTTAACTCAACTCCTCCCATCTCCTCTATCAGCTTCTTAACTTCCCCGTTTTTTCCTATAACAATGCCAACTCTCTCCAAAGGAATCTTAACATGAGTTTCCATGGATTCTTCCATCATAAACCTCCCGTTATTCGATTGAATAGATCTTTCTCGTTCAGATCCTCCAATCCCCTCCTCTCAAAAAATTTGCTCAAATTTTTAATATCTCTCCAAAGAAAGCTGGTAGCGTTTGGGTGCGATATCGTGACGGATTGCCCCATATCGATCAAAATCGGTTCATGATGATATAGAATATTGTACTCACTCAAATCTGCGTGGACGATTCTCGCACCCGCGTAGAGCTTCCTGAGATTAACTATGATCTTTTCAAACGTCTCTTCCAAAGCCATATCCACATCCTTGATATGTGGTGCCGGCACCTCTTCTTCACCTATAAACTCCATCAGCAGAACGTTGTTCATAGATGTTATCGGTTCTGGCACCCTGACCCCGGCATTTGAAGCTCTCTTCAAATTTTTATACTCTTTCTGCGTCCAAGTATATATGATCCCACTTCTCGATCTTTTTATATTATCAAATCTGGGATCCCCTGCCAAATACGGCTCCATCTCTCTAAAATCACTCGTTTCGATCCTATAGATCTTTATGGCAATTTCTCTATCCTCTTCTCCCAGTCCATAAAAGACGGTTGCCTCCTTCCCTGTGGAAATTGCTCCACCGATGGCTTCGATGAAACCACGTTTTAACAGCCTATAGAGAGTTAAAATTGTTCTTTCATCCAGTACGTCTCCCCATATCTTACGAGAATCAGAATCCTTATCTCTTATCCTTAGACGAGCGAGTTTTTCGTCTATCTCTCTATTCTTTATATCCATGAATAGGGCTCATATATACCTGTTCTTTCTGAGCCAGGATTCCTGGGGCTTGGTGTATCTCCACGTCAAATCCCCCTTTGCATCCTGGATTTCCCACGGGGTTACGACCACGACATCACCTTCCCTTATCCATCTACCGCCTTTCACCCTTCCCGGTATTCTGCACATCCTAGTTTTTCCGTCCGCGCACCTGATTCTAAGATGATTTGATCCCAAACGTTGTTCTATAGTCCCAAAAACCTCCCTTTTGGATGCTTTTGGTATATAAACCCTTATTACCTCCACACCAGAGCCACCTTTTTTCTTTTTTCTTACATTCTTTTTTTTATTATACAGCGTAACACCTCTTTACTTTAAAATTTTTATTTTTTTAGTTTTTATACTTATATTACCTGCCTGATCGGAGAGAGTATCTCATCCACATATCTTGCAGCATTTTTCTTCAGATCCATCGGATGGATCTTTCCGTTTAGATAGTCTTCTTCTAATCCCTTACAGCTGGAATACTCCAGATTCCCGCCATATTTTTCCGCCCGCTCTATCGATAATCTTTCATATCTCTGGAATATGTGGTATCTACACAGATGTATGATCGGATTTCCTTCTATCTCTCTCGGTGGACAGAAAGAAGATGTTATCTTTCTATAAATATCCTCCGATGAGTCATCCATCGCGATGAAATTGTTCTTTGAGCTGGACATCTTCTCCCCATCTAAACCGACGATTATCGGCATATGCACACATATAGGCTTCTTGAATCCCAAACTTTCTGATTCCTCTCTGGCGAGCATGTGTATCTTTCTCTGATCTGTCCCCCCCATTGCGACATCCACCCCTAATTCGGCTATATCCATCACCTGCATCAGTGGATAGATCATTTGAGAAACCCTCGGAGATTCCATGTTCCGTCCCACCTCATCCATACTTCTCCTCGCCCTCTTGAGAGTTGTACTTCTCGACAACCTCAATACATTCTTCGTGTATTCTGGATCCAGCTGAAAATCACTGCCGAATACGTATTCCGCTTTGAGACCGAAGGCTTCAAAATATCTTTTGTTCATCTTCGCTATTTCTTCTATTTCGTCTAAGGAGCCTTTTTCGTTTAGATAAGCATTTAAATCCGCTAAAAGAACTATCACCTTAAAACCAGCATCTTTGAAGTCAATCAACTTATTTATCGTGAGTAGGTGACCCAGATGTATCTTTCCGCTGGGTTCATACCCTGTATAAACGGTTGGAGTCTTCTTCTCCTCCAATAATTGTATGAGTTCTTCTTCTTTTACTATCTCCACCACATTCCTCTTTAGAAGATCTATCTTATCCACTCTCTCCATCCGAATGGGGAATAATTTTAACTATCTCTTATATTTATCTCTTCCGGGGGTTTTTAATTTAATGACAATACATCCGATCGAGTTTAGATATGGAACAGAAGAGATGAAAAATATTTGGGAAGAGGAGAACGGGCTAAAAAAACTTTTAGAGGTCGAGTCCATGTTGGCGACGGCGGAAGGTGAACTTGGAATGATTCCTAAGGATGCCGCTTCGACGATAGAAGCAAAAGCGGGAGAAATATCCTTAAAACGGGTGAAAGAGATCGAAGAAGAGATAGGACACGATATAATGGCAGTGGTAACCGCTCTATCGGAAAGTTGTGGAGACGCTGGAAGCTGGGTTCACTTTGGAGCCACATCGAACGATATGATAGATACTGCTCATGCACTACAGATAAAGGAGACGATAGAGATACTTGAGGGCCGTTTGATGGGGCTTCTAACAGTTTTGATGGATCTAGCCGAGAAGAATGAGGATAAGGTTTGTGCGGGGAGAACACATGGTCAGATGGCAATTCCAACCACGTACGGTATGAAATTCGCAATTTGGGCAGCTGAGATCGGGAGACATCTAAATAGGATGGGGGAGATGAAGGGAAGGATCCTTGTCGGAAAGCTCTCTGGTGCCGTTGGAACGATGGCAAGCTTCGGGTCAGAGGGAATGGAGTTGCAGGAACTCGTGATGGAAAAGCTCGGTTTGAAGGCGGCAGAAATTTCAAATCAGGTGATACAGAGAGACATATATGCCGAATATTTCTTCTGGCTCGCGAACGTCGCTACAACGCTGGATAAGATCTGCATAGAACTGAGGACGCTTCAGAGAACTGAGATTGGAGAGATCAGAGAAAGATTCGGTGAAAAGCAGGTTGGATCTTCGACGATGCCCCAAAAGAGAAATCCTATAAAAGCGGAGCAGGTGTGCGGTCTTGCGAGGATCATAAGATCATACATAGAACCTGCTCTTATGAACAATACGCTATGGGATGAGAGGGATTTGACGAATTCTTCTTGTGAGAGGGTAATTTTGCCGGAGGCGTCCATCCTCACGGATCATATAATAAGATTGACGACAAAGATACTAAAAGGCATCGAATTTGACGATAAAAAGATAGAGGAGAATTTGTATCTGTTGGATGGTTTAAATCTCTCCGAAGCGATGATGATAGAACTTGCAAAGAGAGGCATCGGAAGGCAGAAAGCGCATGAGATATTGAGAACTGTGGCGATGGAAGTTTACAGAACCAAGGAAAAACCAAAAGATATCCTCTTGAGAGATGATACGGTAAGAAAATATTTCAAAGAAGGAGAGATCGATGAGATATTAGATCCCAAAAATTACATTGGAATGTCCAAAGCGATCGTTGAAAACGTCTTAGATAGGTTAAATGAGGGATACAATATAAAAGGGAATAAAATATGAAGAGGCCGCTTGGCATTCTTACATGACTGGATAGGGTTTTCATGTCGGCTTTCATAAGATTCTCATTCGGTTGGGATAGTCTTCAATCTGGGACTGGCAGAAATTTATAAATATTGGAAACGCCATTTAAAGAATGTTATGAAATATAGGTTCCTAGCCGTTCTCGTCTGCGTCTTATTGAGTGGTACGATAGCCACTTCTGTTGCCTGCGACCGCTCTCATGACGACTCTACGCCAACATCATCACAACCGTATGAAATCAAGGTACAGTATATAGAAGCATCGAGCGATTATGAATACGGTGTAAAGGCGGGAAGGATGTACGCGGGTATGATCAAGCTGTTGCCCTCCATCTTGCCCGATCAACTTGCTAATATGGGGATGCCATCTCTCTCTCCAGATCACATCGAGTATGTGAAAACGTACTACCCAGAATATCTCGAGCGAATGAAAGGGGTACAGAGGGCAACCGCCGTCCCGCCACAGGATTTAATGCTCATTGGGGCAGCCCTCGGATCCTACGCTGGATGCACGACCAGCGCCTCTTCCCCACCGGCCACGTTGAACGATGATGTTATACTGACGTGGAACTGCGATCTTCCTATAAGTACAAAAATATTGCTGAAAGATATCTCTTCATCCCCGGAGGTCGACGCGCCCGTCCTCTTCGGAAAGCCCTTGTTATACATCAGGGATATCACAGGCCACAACAAGGTCTTCTGCATCGGAATACCCGGCGTCTTAGAGTTACCTCTGATCAACGATAAGGGCTTGGCATTCGTCGGCAATGCTGTCTCGATGAAGGACGATGGCCCCGGACTTTCGGACATTGAGATACTGAATGCGGTGATGGATCGATCTTCGACCGTGGAAGAGGCTGCAGAACTTATAAAAAATTCACCAAGATTTATATCAGACAAAGCGTCTCTCTGCAACTTAAATTACCTATTTGCAGATGCGAATGGGGGAATTGCCAGTATCGAGGCTACAAATAAATACTTTGCAGTCAAATATGGAAAAGAAACAAACGGCATCCTTGCACAGGCGAATCATCATCAATGGCTCGATTTTAGAAAGACGGGTGCGCCAAATGCGAACCCTCAGCCATACGGCTATCGCTCCTCGTGGATACGCGCGAGAAGGATGTGGGATCTGCTCGAAGAGAATAGTGGAAAGATCGATCTGGATACCGCGATGGGTTTTACGAGAGATACCGCAAACGGCCCCGAACCTGGAAGGGGTGGATACTACTCGATATGTAGATATGGGCCGAGAGACGCGGAAGAGAAGATACCGGACGCCCCATCGCTCTATAAGGAAGATAGTACGATTCTCGCATTCGTGATTCAACCGAGAGAACGGGTGGTATGGTACTGCGGTGCACACCCGGATGAGGCACCGTATATCAAGATCGATTTAAGCGAACACTTCGGAAAAGATACAGAGAAGATTAAGGTGCAAGAGCATGTGATGATGTTCACTCCACCACAGATGCCACCATTGGAAGAGGTACCGAAAGAAAAGGTCGAAAAAAGGGAGGAGGGCATCTCCCTCCCGCCGATCATAGGAAAGATCGCACAACTGCCGCTGTGTGCATCTTCCTTCCTAAATATCTCGTGTAGTTATTGCTGCCCGTTTGATCCTACACCGTGTCTAAGGCCAATCATCAGGCAGTTATTTAGCCAAAGGTAATTTTTCGATCCACTTATTCAATGACGCACAGTAGCGGGGATCACAGTCCTTAAAGCAACCGATACAGACCGACATCTCACCGCCAGAGAAGAGAGAGTTAAATAGCTCCCTTTTGACGGGCGTTATTTTATAAACTCGAGATTTACCTACTTTGACCCACTCTCTCTTTATGAGCCCTTCTCCTTCGAGTTGGATCAGAATTTTAGAACAAATACTGCTCGTTATGCCAAATTTATTCCCCAAATCTTTTTGTAGAACTCCATCGCCACTTCTAATCTCTCTCAATATTCTATCCCTCAAGGACTCCTCTGGCATCCGATTCAATCTCCTCGCTTAAGTCTTGAAAACCTTCGGTTTTCGAGTTTTGCAAATCTCCGATTTGCAAAGTGATCATCATTCTTTTGCAAGACAGATAAAAACGATATTATTCCCCCTTAATACCACAGAACCGAGTTTTCTGGTTCTCTCTTCATCTAATATCTCCATAGTATCCTTCAAATGGAGATTCATATAATCGTCAACACTTCTGAGTACTCCCTCGAGAACGTATCTCCCCCTCTTCATCTCCACTTGAATCTTCTTATTAACCCAAGACTGCACTTTTTTTGATGGTAACATCGCCAAACCCCCCCTCCTTTTTTTCCTGTTATATGTTATCTTTTACCTAACCCTTGGCTTCTCTTTCAAGGTTCAAAAGCTTTTTCTTAATTTCTACCCCATATTTATATCCCCCTATATTATTCTTACCGATCACCCTATGACAGGGGGTTATGAGGGGCGTTCTATTTTTTGAAAGTGCATTCCCAACGGCTCTCGCACCTCTCATATTTCCTTTACCTCTCATATTTCCTTTGTTTCCAAAAACCCGGCCGGCCAGATCGGAATAAAAAATTTCTTTCCCAAAAGGTATCTTCCTTGCCTCCTCCAAAACTCTCCATTCAAAATCCGTGTAAAATGATGAATCCACCTCATATTTGGAAAAATCCGGGTCATCTCCTTCTAAATAACCTTTTAAATCCTGCAAGATGGAATGTGCTAATCTACCATCTTTTTCTCTCCGGTGATGATCGGATAATGAGACCTCTTCTACCTTGTCGCACCGGCATCTCACGCATACGTAAAGATTTAAAAGATCAGAATAAAAAGAATCACACGTATCTATCTTTTGCATATATATTCAAAAAGCTTCGCTTTTTGATATGTCAAAAACTTCGTTTTTGAGCACCACATCCACTCCAGCCTCTTCAAGATATTCTATGCCCCTTTTATCTGGATACTTCTCTGAATAGACCACCCTTTTTATGTGGGCATTTATGAGCATCTTCGCGCAGAGGCTACACGGTTGATGCGTGCAGTAAAGTGTCGCCCCTTCGGTGCTTATGCCGTGAAGGGCAGCTTGAATTATTGCGTTCTGTTCTGCGTGCACCCCTCTGCATATCTCCTGATTCTCTCCGGAAGGAATGTTATTTTCATCCCTCAAACAGCCTATATCTAAACAATGGGGAAGACCGCTCGGGGCACCGTTGTATCCCGTGGTGAGAATCCTCTTATCTCTAACGATGACGGCACCTACATGATTTCTAAGACAGGTAGATCGCTTGGCAACAACTTTGGCAATCTCCATGAAATATTCATCTATACCTGGCCGTGCTGAATTGTGAAAAATATTTGGCATTTGAAAATCTCCGATTTTCAAGTTTGCAAATCAAAGATTTGCAACCATGCACTCCTCTTAAGTCTATTCTTCTTTTGCTCATATAGATAAAACTTATTTCCTCAAGAATGTTATACAATCGTCCAAGAATGAGAAAAAATTTATATCATATATAAAAGAAAAGTAGGTAATAAGGAGGATGAAAAAAGAGAGAGGAAGATGAAGACAAGAATGGAGGATTTGAGGCATGGGACTGAGCTGTTGAAACGCGGTTTTGCCAAGATGCAGAAGGGTGGCGTCATAATGGACGTCACAAATGTGGAACAGTCCATAATAGCGGAAGATGCCGGAGCGGTTGCGGTGATGTCGTTACACGCAGTTCCAGCAGATATCCGTAAGATGGGTGGCGTGGCAAGGATGGCAGATCCAGCGATCATCGAGGCGATCATGGGTGCGGTCACGATCCCTGTGATGGCAAAGGTGAGGATCGGACATTTCGTAGAGGCGGAGATACTCGAGGCGTTGGGTGTCGATATGATCGACGAATCGGAGGTACTAACGCCTGTGGATGAGCACCATATCGACAAAAGGGGATTTAATATCCCATTCGTCTGTGGCGCGAGGGATCTCGGAGAGGCGCTCAGACGAATAGACGAAGGCGCTGCGATGGTCAGAACAAAAGGTGAGGCGGGAACAGGAGACGTGAAAGAGGCGGTGAGGCATATGAAGATCATACTGGGGGAGATAAGATCGCTTAAAGGGAAAGATGAGGAGGAGTTACACGATGCCGCAAAGAGATTGGTTGCCCCCTATGAGATCGTTTTCGAGACCGCCAGGTTACAGAGACTGCCCGTGGTAAATTTTGCGGCTGGTGGTATTGCAACACCCGCAGATGCCGCTTTGATGATGAAACTCGGGGCAGACGGTATCTTCGTTGGTTCGGGGATATTTAAGTCGGAAGATCCTCAAAATATGGCAAATGCCATTGTAGAAGCGGTAAATAATTATGATAACCCGTCTAAGCTTGCCGAGATCTCCAAGGGATTAAGCGGAGCGATGAAGGGAATCGATGTGGGAACGCTTTCGAGCGAAGAGATGCTGCAGACGAGGGGGATGTAAAAAGAGTGAGGCTAGGCGTCATATCGATACAGGGAAATGTAAGTGAACATATAGACGCGTTTAGAAAGGTCTTTGATGGTGAAGTGATGAGGGTACAGAATCGTGGCGATGCGAGATGCTGTGACGGCCTGGTTATCCCGGGAGGTGAAAGTACCACCATCGGGAAGGCATTGGAGATGAAAGGTATGAGGGATGAGATAAAAAAGCTTGGAGAAGATGGAACTCCGATGATGGGTACCTGCGCAGGTCTGATTTTACTATCAAAAGAGGTTTATGGGGGGGAAAGAAGTGATCTGCTTGGACTATTAGGTGTGACCATCGAAAGAAATGCTTACGGAAGACAGAGAGAGTCTTTTGAGGCTGAAATATGCGCGGATTCAATCGGGAAAGCTCCGTTTAATGCCGTATTCATCAGGGCTCCCCTGATAAGAGGAGTTGACAACGGGGTGAAGGTCCTGGCTGAATACGATGGAAGACCGGTGGCGGTCAGAGAGAAAAATATTCTTGGTTTGAGTTTTCATCCGGAGCTATCCGAAGATTTGAGGTTTCAAAAGCTCTTTTTAGAGATGGTAGAATCGAGTTAAAAAAAGAGGCGATAGAAATAGTACAGAAAGAGTCGTTGGAATACCATGTAAAAAAGCCATCGAAGACGCTTCAAATTTTACAAACTATCAACTACCAACGGCGATCATCTCAATTTCACTGCGGTTCCATAAACAAGGATCTCAGCCGCACTTTGCATAATCGCAGAGGTCATGAATCTCACGTTTATAACAGCATCAGCACCCATCTCTTCCGCTTTTTCCACCATCCTTTTGAGTGCAATCTCCCTCGCTTCGCTCAGCATTTCCGTGTATTCCGTTATCTCTCCTCCAACCAGTTGTTTAAAACCGGCTCTTATATCCTTTCCTATATGCTTCGATTGTATCGTGTTTCCCCTTACAAGCCTCAATACCTGCGTTATCTCTTTTCCTGGAACGAAGTCAGTGTTTACAACGATCATGGTCTCAAATCCTCCTCAGGTATCTCCTCCTTCATCTTCTTATATTCCCTATACCTTTCAACAGAGATCTCTACTATCAGTATCACGGCACCAATGATTAACAGGGTCGTTCCGATTCTTACGCCAAGCAGCATGGTGGCATCTTCAACATCTGGGTTATAAATGGGGTACACGCTATAGCTACACAGAACGATCATCCCAACGAGGAATATTCCAACTCCGATCCATCTTGTAGGCTTCACTTTTTTACACCTGATGAAAGCCCCAATGCAGTCACAAATCTTCGATTTTTTAGGAACTTTAGCCTGGAGAGTATGCCAGGTCTAAATAATTTCCCTTTTCCCAAGTTTTCTTTCTTGTTGTTCCTTCAGTTACACATCAAATTTTACGATGCTGGGCACACATGGGAAACAGATCTATCCTCCCTGCCCCACTCCAAGATCTCCCAACGAACCTTTTAATTGCTCCTGAAGCTGATTAAACCTCTTCTCTATCCTCTCCCCCTGTCTCTCGAGCGTCTGTTTTCTTATATCCAACATCTCCTTCTTCTCACCTAACTCACTCTTTGCCGTCTCCTTGTCCGTCTTCACAAGAATCTCTCCGACACCCTTATAGACGAGGTCGTCTTTTGTCTTCTCGAGTTCTTCCAAAGCTTTTTCAGTCTCTTTTAACGTCGCCTCTATCTGCATTTTTTGCTCTTGCATCGCTTGGGACTGCTGTTGCAACTGTTGTAGCTGCATGAGCTGATTTTGCACCTGCGGCGGTAACTTCTCATCCATTTATATCACCTCTATCAACCAGATCTATCATATCTTCGATCACCTTGATCAATCTTAAGCCAGTATTTAAAGAGGCTCTGAGCGAGACGATGTTTCCAGCCGCGACCGTCAAGCATAGATATCTTCTCGACCTTATTAACTTTACTCTTATATCCGCGCCTTTGTGTGGATCATCGCTCTCTTGAGCCATACATCTATATATCGCTTCCCCAAAATTCGGTTCTGCTTCGAAGGATATCTCCGCTTCGCACTTACATTTCATCTTGAGGTACTGCGAGTAGTCGCAAATCGAAGATTTTTGAGCACATCATTCCGCTTTAACTTTTTTGACCGATGCCACTGCCCTCTCTTTCAAGAAGATGTGGCATCCACAATATGGACACCTTATACCTCTATAAATATCGATCTCCACGCCTCTTTTACATCTCGCGCACCGGTACAATCACCGCTCCTCCTTTATCTTACCATGCTCGTCAAAGTATGAAGACGCGGGAGTTTTTGGCAGATAAGATCCACCGGTAAAGGTATATCCGCATTTGGAGCATCTCCACATACCCGTGCCTATTCTATTCACGGCGTACCTTTCACATCCCGGGCATCTATGCTTCATCTTCATCTTACTTTCCAGATCAGCAACCAATTTGCGTCCTTTTCTTCCATATCTTGCCCCATATTTCCCAGCAGACCTCGTCTTCTTACCTTTCTTTGTTATTTTAACCATCTTTTACTCCCTATTCTTATAATTTCTTCCTCAATTCTCCAGCTAACCTGCGGGAGGAATCAACTATTTGGGAGATATCCCCAAATGGTATTTTTCCGGCGCCTCTCTTCTGTATGCCAGATATGTCCCCGTTAGCGTTTGTCGTAACAGTTAATTCAATGTTTGATGCATCTTCCTCATCCAGACAGGGATCAAAGACTATTTCACCCCCTATCTCAGCACATGTGGTGGCTAGAGGGGTATCTTTTATAAGCAATGCCTCATCCTCTTCCCCAACCTCATATCGGACATAGGGAAGCTTTGTATTCGTTAATGCAGCCATAGATGCAAGTGCAGAAGCGTCTATGAGGTTTCCATCATGATCCAGGATGTGTATATCTATAAAAATTATCCAGACCTTACCCCCCTCCTCTAGACAGAGTTTTTCTAACTCTATAGCGTGTGATCCCCGTATACCCTTATCGACGACTCTTGCCAGTTCCACACCGTTCTCATTTGGAGGTCCCGCTTCAAATGAAGGGGAGGCAAGTGGAACCAACTCCGCATTTGTGATGATGACGCCTTTATCTGGCGTATCTGGAAAGGGCTCTCCGATCTGTGCTTTTATTCCAGCCAAAACATCTGTATTCCCGATCTTAACCCTTGCAGATCCCTCTGCCCTCGCTATAATCCCCGTTTCTACGGAAACATCTCTATATTCATCGGCCTTTCTTCCGCCGATCCTATCGCCATTTTTTATCAATCTATAGATATAGTCACGGCGAACTTCGGATAAAATATTTTCACTCATTTAATCACTACATGATTTCTCATATTTTTCAATTAAACTTCTTCTCTGAAGTTTATAGACGGATTCACATCCCTTCTTGGCAAAATTTAGAGCTTTTATAAATTCTTCCCCCGTGAGATTGCCATCCATCTGAAGTAGAGTTATATCCCCCGTCTCCGTTATCATCGCGACCGGCATATCTGCCTCTCCATAGTTATCTTCTTCTCTGATTAGATCCAAAATGACTTCTCCGTCCGCTTTTCCTACCGATATCGCAGAGACAAGATTTTTCATGGGTATCCCAGCATCGGCCAATGCCACCGATGCGGCAGTTATCCCTGTGGTTCTTGTCCCAGCATCGGCCTGTAAAATCTCCACAAAGATATCTATAGATGATCTGGGGAAATATTCGAGCATCAAAACAGGTGCCAACGCTTCTCTGCTGACCTTAGATATCTCCACACTTCTTCTATCCGGCCCCGGCCTCTTCCTATCCTCCACCGAAAAAGACGCCATATTATAACGGTATTTTATTATCGCTTTGCGAGAGTCTTGTAGATGACGAGGGTGTGCCTCTCTTGGTCCATAAACGGCTGCAAGAACTTTATTTCCCCCCCACTCTATATAGCACGAACCATCTGCCCGGTTCAATACACCCGCCTCGATCTTTATCGGCCTGATCTCGTCAGGCCCTCTTCCGTCCAATCTAACTCCATCATTTATCAGTTTTTCCGGTCTATTTTGCATTTTTACCCTTACCCTTCTTTTTCTCTTTGATGAACCTATCTATCCTATCCGCAAGTCTATTGGCATGAGCATCTCTCTCGATTTTAAGGATCGTCTCTGCGGCCAATTCGATCTTCTCGTCGCTTCCACTCAGCCATATCCTCCCATTCTGCCCGATGAATATGTTGCAGCCGATCTTTTTCTTGATGAGGTTTATCATAGAACCGCCTTTGCCTATAACCCGCGGAATCTTTGTATGAGCGATCTCAATCACCACCCCCTCCCTTATAACCGCACACTTTCTGTCATCCATCGCTAAGTTGATCCTCATGGGGAATTCTACTTCCTTTATCCTCGTGATGACCATCTCCCCCACCCTCATCTCTTTTTGCATATCCTCTTTCTCTATCCTCTTAGGATAATTAGAGAGACGGAGCAGACCCTCATAAGGAGAATTTATATCCATTATCCACATCGAGAAGGTAGACTCTATGACCTTACCGATCACGAGATCCCCCGCCTTTGGGCGATATTTTCCTGATAGGGGTATCACCTCGACCTCTTTTTTATCGCGCTTCACCAATCCATAAACCATCGAGTAAACCCGGTTCTCCTCGACGAATGTTCCTTCTCCAGCCGTGACACCTTCCCCCAAAAAGCACCCCGGTATAACAACTTCTTCACTCATCTTTATCTTTCCAACCTTTTGAGTAATTTGGTCTCTGCCTCCCCATTGGAAAGCTTGTTGACCAGTCCATAAAAATCGCTCTGTAAAGCTGCCGATGTCTCAACGACAGCCACCCAGGAACCATCATTTCTCCACTCTTCCTTTAAAATTTTTCCAAAATTATTTATCTCACCATAAGATTTTCCCGCATATTCTGCCGGAATTCGGATAGCTACTCTAATATTCTCAAATTTTATCGGTATTATTGGCCTTATAGCCTTTACTGCTTCTTTTACGAGCAGATCAGTACTTTTCATCGGATCTATGTTAATCTTGGCTTCCTCCATCGCCCTTTCTATCCTGGATGGCGGATGTGGTGTCTTTGTCTGCGGATTTATCGCATCTCTTGCGATTAAAGATACAACCTGTCTCCTCTTCTTCTCTCGCATCTCCTTTCGCTGTTTTGTAGTGAGATTTACCTCTCCTTTATGTATTATCTCCTTTGCCACAGCATAGACGTCTTCTGTTCCGAATATCTCCTTAAGAGAATTCTCGGATACTTTTTTCCCAGTTTGAGCATCCTCAAAGATCTCTTCTACCGCCAATAGTTTATCGAGATCGAGATCCTCGACCTCCCCATTACGCAGAGATAAAGAGAGATCAGGATCGGCGTATATCTCAAATTTCTTTCCGCGACTCTTATATCTGACGATCACGGCATCGTCTAACGTTACCAAAAGATCACTCCTCTTTTTCCTCTCCCTTATCCTTCTCTTCTTCCTTATGCATCCACTTCACTCTTTCAACGTACTCTCTCACCTTCTCCGGATCCATCTTTTTAACTTTGGCGTCTTCTCTTTTGACGTAACCTATCTCAACCGTCGAGGCGTCTAGCTTATCCTTTGCAACCTCGTACAGGGCATCCAATCCCATAAGTATGGAACCTTCAAAGGTTATATTCTCGTCAGCCCGCTCCTCAAAAATTTTCATCGCGGAGTTCCTTCCCTCTCCGATGCTGGTGGCTCTGTATTCCATTAAGGCACCACTCGGATCGGTCTCGAATAGTCTCGGTCTGCCGTTGCCCACACCTGCAATCAAGAGGGCAGTTCCATAAGGTCTCACTCCACCGAACTGTGTGTATTGCTGTTTATGGTCGCATATCTTCTTTGCCAGCACCTCCACCCCTATGGGCTCACTATATGTCATTCTGTTAACTTGGCACTCCATTCGAGCCCTATCTATCAAAACACGGGCATCAGCCACCAAACCGGACGTGGCGATCGCGATGTGATCGTCTATATTGAATATCTTTTCAATCGACTCCGGGACGAGTAGTTTACTCGTTATCCTCTTATCAACGAGCAGAACCACCCCTTCATCTGATATAATTCCCACAGCAGTGGTACCCCTTTTAACAGCTTCTCTTGCATATTCTACTTGAAATAACCTACCATCAGGGCTGAAAACAGTTATAGCCCTATCATATCCCATTTGAGGACCCATCATCTACATCACCTTTTTTTATCTTTAAAATACTTATGAGTGGCTTTTTTTATACTTCCGCTCACACCCATAATATCTATTGCCACCCTCTCATCATTTATATTATTGACCATCGTCAATACTGCCCTCACTTTATTTAGCTCTCCGCGGGAACATCTCAATATCCCTCTTCTGCCGTTCAACTTGATCATCCGCATATTACAAAGGCTCATTCCGAAAGATCCTATTAAAGATGTTCCTGAAGACCGTATAGCATCCACCAGATCTCTCTCTTTTATTTTTTTACCATCAGAGAGCATATCAAATATCACATATCGCTTCTTCTCTCGGAGAGAGGGAGGGATCTTCATCTTACGATCTCGACTCCATCCCTTATTAATCTTCCCTCTTTATATCTTCTATTTTTATCCACGATCTCCAAGGGCATCTTTAAAGATCTTAAGGATTCCTCTCTCGTCATACCAAAAAGCTCTGATAGAGCCGTCATTTGCCTGGGAGGTCTCAAATCAAACTTATTCTCCCCTCCTGTCGATAAGATCATCGGCGTTTTATACTTCCTCATCAACATTAAATTCCTCCTCATCTTCCCGAGAATCGCGGGCATCGACGTTCTACTATATATCAACGCAGTGAGACAGAAATCCATCGCCACTCCATTCTCCGCGGCAAATCTCGCGGTGATATGATCGATCCCGTGCCCACCCTCTGTATGTCTTACCAGGTTAATCTCTTTCTCTCTCGACGCCATCCGATCTATCCTATCATTTCCCCCATGAACCGCCAGTAGATCGCCTCTTCTTCTAAACTTATAAACCTTTTTTTTAAGGTTTGATAAGGAATCTGCGAATATCTCGATCCCAGAAAAAACTTTAAATTCTCTCGGAAGTATCATACTCTCAAAAATCTTCTCGTCGAATATATCGTCTTTGACGAGAACGATCGCCCCAGCGAAACCATACCTCTTCAATAACAAAAGCATCTCTTGCATATTCTCCTTTCCCTTATAAGAGATGCAGTCGCAAAACTCCATTTCCGAGCTTACTTGTTTTTACTTTCCTTTTCTCGCATGTGCTCTGATGCTTGGCCTCGTCTTCTCCGTGCCAATTCCCTTTTTCTTAAGCCCTCTTCCCTTTTTGCCTGCGCTCGTCTTTCCACGAAAGACCCTTCGTCTGTTCGGTGATTCGCACAACCAATTGAGATCTTTGTCGTTCTTTATGGCAGGATGGTTTTTGTCAACGAATATGACTTCATACCACTTTTTTATACCGTCTTCCCCTACCCAGTAGCTATTCAAGACTTCCATATTCGGAAACTTTCTTGCCGCCCTCTCTTCTGCAATCCTCTGTATGCTCTTTCCACCCGTGATCTTATCCGTACCCATCCTCTTTGTTCTTCTGCCGTGGTTGAATCTCGATTTTCTACGTCCACCACGTCTAACACCAACCCTCGCGACGATTATCCCCCTCTTTGCCTTGTATCCAAGAGACCTCGCCCGATCTATCCTTGTGGGATGTTCTACCCTCACCACTGAAGGCTCCCTTCGCCATATCTGCATCCTCTCCCACAATAGGTTCCTAACGTAGGTCTCCTTTGGCCTCTTCCACGCATCTCCCACGTAACTGTACATCGACTTAGACATTCAAAAATCTCCTATTTTTGAGTATGCAAATCTAAGATTTGCACACATTTTAATCTCTCTTCTTGCTGACCATCATTCAAAAATCTCCGATTTTTGAGTTTGAAAATGGAACATTTTCAATCATCTCTCTCAATCTTCTTCCAACTTCTTCTATCAACTCGTCTTTCTCCAGTTCCCTATACCTCTTGAGCTGATTCATGTTTGTTCTCTGCTCTAAAATGACGTCTCTCCCATATTGACCCGTCCTTATAAAATGGAGCATATCTCTCATATTCTCTTTCACTTCTTCCCCTATTATCTCTTTCCCATAGATCCTGCCTCCGTACTCAGCGGTATTGCTCACGGCGTCCCACATATTCTCAAGACCACCTTCATATATCAGATCCACGATCAGTTTAAGCTCGTTGCAACACTCAAAATAAGCTATTTCTGGTTGATAACCTGCATCTACGAGCGTATTGAAACCTGATTTTATCAATTCCACCACGCCACCGCAAAGAACAGATATTTCACCGAATAGATCGGTCTCAACCTCTTCCTTAAATGTCGTCTCGATCATACCGACCCTTCCGGAGCCGATACCCTTTCCCCACGCCAGTGCTTTCTCCATCGCATTCCCCGTGTAATCTTGATAGACTGCGACGCATGAGGGAACACCAAAACCTTCC
>Ga0209345_10003178_pt1 | contig 17141 bp, 19 predicted proteins | sample Cruoilmetagenom7_FD_187294 | JGI IMG/M metagenome (GOLD analysis project Ga0209345, IMG submission 187294) | Oil polluted marine microbial communities from Coal Oil Point, Santa Barbara, California, USA - Sample 7 (SPAdes) (version 2) | ecosystem: Environmental > Aquatic > Marine > Oil seeps ...
CCCCGACAGGCGCGAGGGCACGGTCGTCGTGTGCAGAATGCCGTCCCGGTGCACGTTCTCGCCGGGATCATAGCAGGCGACTTCACCGCGCGCATTGCGCGCGCCGATGACAGACACCTCGTATTGGAAATCCACAAAGCCTTCCAGAATGGCGGGGCTCTCCGCCATATCGGCCAGCGCGCGCGGCGCGTCATCCGCCGACATCAGCCGCGACTGACCCTTGCCGTCATAGCCGAACCGCCGGGTCTTGAGGATGGCAGGCACACCCACCGCCGCAATCGCCGCCTCCAGCGATGCGGCATCGTCCACGGCCGCATAGGGCGCTGTCCGCAGCCCCAGACCTGTCAGGAAATCCTTCTCCGTGATCCGGTCCTGACTGATCCGCAGCGCCTCGCGCCCCGGTCGGATCGGGCGCAGCGGCTCCAGCAGATCCAGCGCCGCCGTGGGGATATTCTCGAACTCATAGGTGATCACATCGCAATCGGCGGCAAAGGCACCAAGGGCCGCCGCATCCTCGTAAGGGGCGGTGGTCACCCGGTGCGCCACATCGGCCGCAGGCGGATGCGCGCCCGGCTCGAAGATATGGGTGCGAAAGCCCAGTCGGCTGGCCGCCACAGACAGCATCCGTCCCAATTGCCCGCCACCCATGATCCCGATGGTGGCACCCGTTTTCAGCATGTCACTCATCCACCGGCACCTCGGGGATCGAGGCGGAGAGATCCGCCCGCCACGCGTCCAGACGTCCGGCCAGTGCATTGTCCTGCAAGGCCAGAATGCCCGCCGCCATCAGCCCGGCATTAGCCGCACCCGCCGCGCCGATCGCCATGGTCGCCACCGGATAGCCGCGCGGCATCTGCAGGATCGAATAAAGACTGTCCACGCCCGACAACGCCTTGGTCTGCACCGGCACGCCGATCACCGGCACGCGGGTCTTGGACGCCATCATGCCCGGCAGATGCGCCGCCCCGCCCGCGCCCGCGATGATCACCTGCAAGCCACGATCCACGGCGGTCTTGCCATACTCCCACAGCCGGTCCGGCGTGCGATGCGCCGACACGATCCGCGCCTCATAGGCCACACCCAGCGCGTCCAGAATGTCGGCTGCCTCCTTCATGGTGGGCCAGTCCGACTGGCTGCCCATGATGATTCCCACCTTGATCTCGGCCATGCCAGCGCACCCCCTGAAAGATTGAGCGCGCACTATACCCAAGGCACCGCGCTGCGCAATGGCACGGGGTCAGGCGATGATATCGGGCGTCAGCCGGTCTTCGATCCGGGCGATCATGTCCTTGAGGCGCAGCTTCTTTTTCTTCAGCCGCTGGATCGTCAGCTGGTCGCCGGTGCCTTTCTCCACAAGGGCGGCGATGGCATCGTCCAGATCGCGGTGTTCGCGGCGGAACACCTCAAGCTCCACACGCAGCACATCGTCCGTCTTCATCGAGATATCGCTGATGGCATTCATGGCACGACATTCCCTGACAGGTGATTCCCCCGTGTCCGGCACGGAGGATCAAGATACTGAAAAAACCGAAAAATCGCAAAACATCTCGGCAGGCAGGCGCGGTTTTGCACAAGCCGGGCGCTGCGCGGCCCCCAGGCTCTTGCACAGCCCCGGATGACGCCCCATATCTTGACAGAGGCGGGTTGCCACAAAGGGACCCGTATCTTGGACGGTCGCTTTTTGACAAGGACGTGTCGATGACGAAACTGACGTTGGGGTCACACCCTTACCTGCTGGGCTTTGACCAGCTCGAGCGTTTGCTGGAGCGCAACGCGAAATCCGGGAACGAAGGGTATCCTCCCTTCAATATCGAGCAGACCTCGAACAATTCCTACCGCATCACCCTTGCCGTGGCAGGCTTTGCCGAAAACGATCTGGCGATCACCGTGGAAGACCGGCAACTGGTCATCCGGGGCCGCCAGCGCGATGATGGCGAGGGGCGGGTCTACCTGCATCGCGGCATCGCGGCGCGGCAATTCCAGCGCAGCTTCGTGCTCGCCGATGGCGTCGAGGTTGGCGAGGCGATCATGGAAAACGGTCTGCTGCACGTGGATCTGACACGCGCGCAACCCGAGACCGTGGTGCAGACGATCAGAATCAGGAAAGGATAAGCCCATGGATGCGAAATTCGATTTTCCGGATCAAGGCGAAGATCCCATTGTCTATGTCCGCCCCGTCAAGGTGGCCGACCTGCCGGATGAGATCCGTCAGCAGGCCGCGGGTGTCGACACGCTCTACGCCGTGCATGACGAGAACGGCGCACAGCTTGCGCTGGTCAAGGATCGCCGCCTGGCCTTCGTGCTGGCGCGGCAGAACCACATGGCCCCGGTGACCGTTCACTAACGCGCTCGGGGCGCGCTTCGACCACCAAGCCACAGACATGAAAAAGGCCGCATCCCCTCGGGTGCGGCCTTTTGCATTGTCGTGTCGGACGCAGGATCAGACCGCGATCAGACCCATGCTCTCCAGCTTCAGGATGACCTGATGCGCGCAGTTGTCCACATCCACATTTTCCGTATCCAGACGCAGTTCAGGGCTTTCGGGAATATCATAGGGATCGGAAATCCCGGTGAATTCCTTGATCTTGCCCTCGCGCGCCAGCTTGTAGAGACCCTTGCGGTCACGCCGCTCGCACTCTTCCAGACTGGTCGAGACATGCACCTCGAGGAAAGCGCCGAACTGCTCGATCTCCTCGCGCACTGCGCGACGCGTGGTGGCATAGGGCGCGATGGGCGCACAGATGGCGATCCCGCCGTTCTTGGTGATCTCGGAGGCGACATAGCCGATCCGGCGGATGTTCAGATCGCGGTGTTCCTTGCTGAACCCCAATTCTGACGACAGGTTTTTGCGCACCACGTCGCCATCCAGCAGCGTCACGGGACGGCCGCCCATCTCCATCAGCTTGATCATCAGCGCATTAGCGATGGTCGATTTGCCCGACCCGGAAAAGCCCGTGAAGAACACGGTAAAGCCCTGCTTGGACCGCGGCGGCCGGGTGCGGCGCAGCTCGGCCACGACCTGCGGGAAGGAAAACCACTCGGGGATTTCCAGTCCCTCGGCCAGACGACGCCGCAGTTCGGTGCCGGAGATATCCAGCACGGTCGAACCCTCGGGCACCTCATCGGCGGGGTAATACTGCGCCTTTTCCTGCACATAGACCATGTGTTTGAAATCGACCATCTCCAGCCCGATCTCGGCCTCATGCTCCTTGAACAGGATCTGCGCGTCATAGGGGCCATAGAAATCCTGCCCCGCAGAGTTCTTGCCGGGGCCGGCATGGTCGCGGCCCACGATGAAATGGGTGCAGCCGTGGTTCTTGCGGATCAGCCCGTGCCAGACCGCCTCGCGCGGGCCGGCCATGCGCATCGCAAGGTTCAGCAGGCTCATCGTCGTGGTGGCAGACGGATACTGATCCAGCACCGCCTCATAGCAGCGCACGCGGGTGAAATGGTCCACGTCGCCCGGCTTGGTCATGCCGACAACCGGATGGATCAGCAGGTTGGCCTGCGCCTCGCGCGCCGCGCGGAAGGTCAGTTCCTGATGCGCCCGGTGCAGCGGGTTGCGGGTCTGAAAGGCCACGACCTTGCGCCAGCCCAGCTTGCGAAACAGGGCGCGCAACTCGTTCGGCGTGTCGCGGCGACCCTTGAAATCATAATGCACGGGCTGCTGGATGCCGGTGACCGGCCCGCCCAGATAGACCGCACCGGCGGTATTGTGCAGGTAGTTCACAGCCGGATGGGCGGAATCGTCCGCGCCAAAAACCATCTTCGCCTCATGCGCCTTGTTGGGCACCCAAGAGTCCGTGACGGTCATCGTGGCAAGGATCACACCTTCCTGATCGCGCAGGGCGATGTCCTGCCCGACCTCCAGCTTCTCGGCAAAGGCCTCGGGCACATCCAGCGTGATCGGCATCGGCCACAGCGTTCCATCCGCCAGCCGCATCGTATCGACGACGCTCTCGTAATCCTCCTGACTCAGAAAGCCCTTCAGCGGGTTGAACCCGCCATTCATCAGGAGTTCCAGATCGCAGATCTGGCGCGGTGTCAGGTCCCAGCTGATCAGCTGGCCTGCCTCGATCTTGAGTTTCTGCGCGCTCTCATACGAGACGTAAAGTTCGGGGATCGGGGCCAGGTTGGGCGTATACATGACAAGTCTTTCAATGCGGATCAGACAGGAAACTGGGAACAGCGTGGGCGGGTGACACCCCTGCAAAATCAAGGCAGGGTCGCGCGCCGTCTAGCCGCTGAAAGGGACGAAATTCAAGCCGACTTTGGCCGAAACCGAGATTTCGGGCCAAAGTGAGTCTTTTTTGCAGGTGTTTGGACGATTATTCCTGATGCTCTGCCAGAAAGCGTTCAGCGTCCAGCGCCGCCATGCAACCCATCCCCGCCGAGGTGACGGCCTGCCGGTATTTGTGGTCCGTCAGATCGCCCGCAGCGAAGATTCCGGGAATCGAGGTCTCGGTGCTGCCCGGCTTGACGGTGACATAACCGCCATTGTGCAGTTCCAGCACATCCTTGACCAGCTCATTGGCCGGCGCATGGCCGATCGCCACGAACACGCCCTTGCAGGGGATTTCCGTGATCGCGCCCGTGTCCACATGCTTGACGCGAACCGCCGTGACCCCCTTGGGATTGTCCTCGCCGACCACTTCCTCCAGCGCGTGAAACCACAGGGTCTCGATCTTGGGGTTCTTGAACAGCCGGTCCTGCAGGATCTTTTCGGCACGAAGCGAGTCGCGCCGGTGGATCAGCGTCACTTTTGATGCGAAATTGGTCAGGAACAACGCCTCCTCGACAGCCGTGTTGCCGCCGCCGATCACCACGATCTCCTGCCCGCGATAGAAGAACCCGTCGCATGTGGCACAGGCCGACACGCCAAAGCCCTTGTAGGCATCCTCCGACGGCAGGCCCAGCCATTTGGCCCGCGCCCCCGTCGCAAGGATCACCGCATCGGCGGTATAGGTGGTGCCGCTGTCCCCCTTGGCCACGAAAGGCCGCACGCCGGTATCCAGCGAGGTGATGATGTCGCCGATGATCTCGCAGCCCATGGCCTTGGCGTGATCCTGCATCCGGATCATCAGGTCCGGCCCCTGCACCTCGGTGTCGCCGGGCCAGTTCTCGACCTCGGTCGTGGTGGTCAACTGCCCGCCCGGCTCGATCCCCTGCACAAGGATCGGCTCCAGCATGGCACGGCTGGCATAGACGCCCGCCGTATAGCCCGCAGGCCCCGAACCGATGATCAGAACCTTCGTGTGTCGTGTCTCGGCCATGCGGGCAACCTTTGTCTTTGAATCCATGTTGAACACAGCATATAGACCCGCTTCGCAATGTCGAAAACCCCCCAGCTTGGCCAGGGCCGGACCGCAACCTGTCGCTGCGGCATGGACGATCGAAACGATGTTGCGCCGGAGTGAAAGAATATTGCGCGCGCCAATGGCGATGCTATAAGAAACCGTCTTCAAGGAGAGCAGGAACATGGCCGGAACGCGGCTTGACCCGATTGATCGGAAAATTCTGGCAGAGTTGCAGGCGGATGGTCGCATGACCAATGTCGAACTGGCCAAACGCGTGGGCATTTCCGCGCCCCCCTGCCTGCGCCGCGTGCGCACGCTCGAGGAGGCGGGCTATATCCGGGGCTATCACGCCAAGGTCGATCCGCGCGAACTGGGGTTCGAGGTGCAGGTCTTCGCCATGGTCGGTCTGCAAAGCCAGGCCGAGGCCGATCTCTCCGCCTTCGAAGCCCGCTGCCGCGCCTGGCCCCTTGTGCGCGAATGCCACATGCTCAACGGCGAGGTGGATTTCATCCTCAAATGCGTGGCCCCCGACCTCAGCACCTTCCAGTCCTTCCTGACAGAACAGCTGACCGCCGCCGACAATGTGGCCAGCGTCAAGACCAGCCTCGTGATCCGCTGCGCCAAGGACGAACCCGGCGTGCCCTTCGACGTGCTGGAAGCCCGTCTGAATCGCTCCGCCTGATCCGCGATACCGCCGCTGGGTGCCCTTTCGGGGCACCCGCGACAGCGCACTTGGCGCATCCATGGCCGTCGGACATGGCCTGTCCCGCCCGCCAACCTGTCCCGAACAGCCGCGCCCACCCCTGAAAATGTGTCCATCCCCAGCCTGTGCGCACAACCCCCGCATAGGCGCGACTGCGCCTGTACTCTGTCGCAAACGGAAACCCATGCGGCGTTGCAGCGAAAGCAGCCGCGCCGCGCGTGACTAGTCTCAGCCGTATCAACGACGATACCGCGATGCAGGAGGGGATGTCATGATCAAGGTCCTGTCCAGCATCTGGGCGCTCTTGCTGGGTGTCGTGCTGATCATGCTCGGCAACGGGATGCACTTCACCCTCATCGGCCTGCGCGGCGGTATCGAAGGGTTTTCCCCGACGGAACTGGCCGTCGTCACATCCGGCTATTTCCTCGGTTTCCTCTCGGGCGCGCGCGGAACGCCCTTGATGATCCAGCGCGTCGGCCATGTGCGCGTCTTCGCCGCGCTGGGCAGCTTCATGTCGGCGGCATTGATCGCGCTGCCGCTGCTGACAGAGCCATGGGCCTGGACCGTGCTGCGCATTCTCGTGGGCTTCTGCATGTCCGGCATCTATGTCGCCGCCGAAAGCTGGCTGAACGCCGCCGCCACCAACGACACGCGCGGCAAGGTTCTGTCGGCCTACATGATCGCCCAGACCCTTGGCATCATCGGGGCGCAAGGGCTGCTGACCCTGGGGGACGCGGGCACATCCGTGCTCTTCATCTGTGCATCCATCCTCGTCTCGGTCTCCTTCGCGCCGATCCTTCTGTCTGCCGCCGTGGTCCCGGCGGTCGAGGTCGCGCGCCCCATGCCGCTGCGCGACCTTTTCAAAGGCTCGCCGCTCGGCACGGTGGGTATCTTCCTGCTGGGCAGCGTCTATGCGACGCAATCGGGCATGGGGGCCGTCTTCGGCACCCAGATCGGCCTGACGGCCACGCAGATCTCGATCTTCATCGCGATGCTGTTTGCCGGTGCGCTGGTGTTGCAATACCCGATCGGCTGGCTCTCGGACCGGATGGACCGGCGCAAGCTGATCTTCGGGCTGGCCGCGCTGGGCGCCACATCCTGCGGGCTGGGCTGGGTGACCGGCGGAGGGCTATGGCTCCTGATGACGGCCGCATTTCTTGCCGGTGGCGTGACCACCCCACTCTATGCGCTGTTTCTGGCCTATACGAACGATTCCCTGTCCGCTGCCGAAATGCCGGCGGCATCAGGCGGGCTTGTCTTCACCTTCGGCCTTGGTGCCATTGCAGGCCCGCTCGTGACAGGTTGGGCGATGCAGGCGCTTGATCCCTACGCTTTCTGGCTGGTGCTCGGGATCACCTTCGCCACTATCGCGGTCTATGCGCTCTACCGCATGACGCAGCGGGCGGTGACGCCGGTCGATGAAACCGACAGCTACCTCAACATCCTGCCCACAGCCTCGCCTGTCGCGGTCGAGGCGGCGGGCGAATGGGCCGTCGAAAACGCCGTCTCCGAACGCGACGCAACCGCGACCTGACGCCGTTCAATCGTCACCGCCGGGGGAGACCGGCGCAAAGCCCATGCCCTCCGACACAAACCGAAAAGGGCGCCTTGAGGGCGCCCTTTGTCCGTTCTGGCACCAGTCCGATCAGGCGGCCGTCAGGCTGTCCAGCGTTTCGCGCGTGACGCGCGGATAGGCCAGCGGCCCGAAGTCATCGAGGCTGCGGATATGCGGGAACAGCGACAGGAACAGCGACAGCATGTTCGGCCCCATCCGCTGCTCCATCCCCGGACCGGGATGAAAGCTCTCCATCTTGATCCCCGACACCTTGATCGAGGCATGACGGTCCAGACACAGGTGATAGACCGTGACGGGGCGCGGCGGCGTGATGCGGATCGTGCTCATCCCGTCCTCGAAATCCGCCGCCGGGGTAAAGACCTGACCGGACCTTGCCCCTGTCCCGTTCAACTCGCGCAGGGCCGCCGGGCGATGCAGCAGCCGCGCGCCGGGGCCGGCGACCACATCCGTCATCGGACGACCCATGCCGAATGTATCGGCCATGATCCGTGTCATCCGCGTCTGGTCGGGTGTCTCGACCGGCGCGTCCGGCAGGATCGTCATCGACCCGATCCACAGCACCGGGCAGGGCCCGAGCTCCGATGTCTCGATCAGCATCCCCGGCAGCAGATCCTCGATCGCACAGAGGCCCTGATCCGTGGTCAGCAAGGTGCCGCGCGCAAAGGCCGAGAAGGCCGCCTCGAACTGCGGCGTGGCCGGGGCCACGTGGCGGCTCGATACGATCTCGCCAGCGGCGTCGAGGGACATGACCTCATAGCGGCGCATCACAGGCAGCTTGCGGGGTGCCGTATCACACACCGGCGTCACCGCGCGGCGCATCGGCAAGGGCTGCGGCTTGCGGGCCATCGCGGGGTTGCCGGTCAGGCGGGGCGTTTCACAATGCGGCTTTTGTGTGACCGTGTCGCGGGCCGAATAGGCGTGCGAGCGCGCATCCTGCGGCGCAGAGGCCACGCCATGCGCAAGGCTGATTCCGGAAGATGTTTTCTTGACTGCCAGATGTCTGGCAGAGGGGGCGTCGAATGCCATGCGGTTCACCACTAATTGGCGTCGCAGTCGTGTCGGCCCCCACCGACAACACCGAAAGGACTTTGGTTTCAGGTCGTTTTCAGTAAGACCTTCATGACCAATTCTCGCCTTCTTTGTCAAAAATTCAGGACAATCCGAGGCGCGGCCAGTCCAATGGCATCTCTGACGGGGTTTTGTTTCAGCAGGCTGAACAAAGCTGCCACAATTTGATTCGACTTGTGGCTGTAGCGGGTTTTTCCCTCGCAAGCGGGGACAGAGCGGCCTGACACAAAAAAGCCGCCCTTCGAAGGGGCGGCTTGGCTGTCGTTCCCGGCTGGAAAGGCGCGTCAGGCGCGACGGGCGACCTTGAGGCTGGGGCGGCGCTTGGCGGTCATCGCCGCGCGCACGGCGCCGCGCTGCCAAGGCAGGGCGGTCGCGGCCATCTCGGGGCTTTTGGCCGTTGCGATCACCGATTTCATCCAGCGTCTGGTCTTCATGTCTCTCGTCTCCGTGGCGTGGCGGGTCTGGCCTGTTGCAGGCCGCCGGCCGCCAAAGTTTCACTGTCTGTGGAAACAATCTGCCCGATCAATGCGGCATTGTTTTGGCCGCGATGATGTTTTTGCGGTTTTGGCCGGGCCGGAGGGGGATTTTCAGGATGTCCCACGATGGGACAAAATAATATTTAATAAAAACATATACTTCCGAGGTGATCCCTGCGCGCGGTCGGGCAGGGCCGCATGAACCCTTGCGCATTGATGTGCCGAACTGGGGCGCAAAAGCCCCATTCCTGCCCGGATCAGAGGCGGATCGCCGCGATCAGACGGCCATAATCCGCCTCGCCTGCATGAGTCGTGCGGCGATACGAAAAGAAACGCTCGGGGTCAGAATAGGTGCAGTGCCGCGTCCATTCCGCATGGCCCACACCCGCGCGGCGCAGGCGGTGCAGACCATACCCCGGCAGATCGAACATCATCCGGTCACCGTCCCCTTGCGCGAAAAATCGGTCGTTGTCCGGGTCCTCGGCCAGGAACGCGTCGAGGAACTCGGGTCCCACCTCATAGGCGCGCTGGCTGATCGAGGGGCCGATGATGGCATGGATCTGCCCACGGCGCGCGCCCAGCCCTTCCATCGCGTCCACCGTCGCCTCCAGCACTCCGTCCAGCGCACCGCGCCATCCAGCATGGGCGGCACCGATCACCCCGGCATGGGCATCGGCAAAGAGAACCGGCTGGCAATCGGCGGTCAGGATCGCCAGCGCCAGACCGGGGGTCGCGGTCACTATCCCGTCGGCGCGCGGCTTGTCGTCCAGCGGGCCGGTCACATGGACCACATCCGCCGAATGGACCTGATGCACGGTGACCAGATGTTCCGGTGCCACATCCATGGCCTGCGCGACACGGGCGCGGTTGATCGCCACGATTTCCGCCTGATCCGAAGACCCGGGGCCGCAGTTCAACCCCTGGAACACGCCCGAGGACGCGCCACCACGCCGGGTGAAGAACCCGTGGCGAAGTGGCATCAATGCCTCTGATGTGAGTATTTCCAAAGTCATGTCGGTGTCAGGTATCCAGTCCGGGGGGCGGAGGCGCTCCTGTCGGAAACAGCGCCACCACTTTGAAGAGCGTCCCCATTTCCTGCGGATGCGTCAAGCGCCGATGTGCGGCGACGTGATCCTCCAGCGCGGGGCCGGTCAAATCATCGGCCAGCGCCTGCGCGCGGGCGGTGATGCCCAAGCGTTCCAGAAACACGCCCTGCGTGGTCAGGCGGCTGTGCGCGCAGGGGACATCGGCCACCAGCGCCTCGAAATCCACATGCGCGGTCAGGTCCACCTCGCCGGGCCGCGCGAAGGGCGAGGCATATGCCTGCCCGCCCATCGCTTGCAGCGTATCACCCAGAGAGCGCCAGTCGCCGTAATCAAGGATCAGCGCCGCGCCGCCGTGATCCGCGATCCGCTGGCCGACCTGCGCGGCGATCAGCGGGGCTGCCGCGCAAATCTCGACCACGTCGCCCGCGCGCGTATCGGCAAGGCGCACGTCCAGCGCCGGGTTTGCCGGGGCAGGGACCAGACCGACCGTCAGCCGGTCCTCGGTCGCGCCCACGACCACTTCCGCGAAACCATCCGCCGTCCGTTGGAACTGGCGGATCGGCAGGGCGTCGAAAAACTCGTTGGCCACAAGGTAGATCGGCAGCTCCGGCAGATCGTCCACGCGGTCATGCCAAGTGATCCGGTCGGCGGGCCAGACATGGCCCAGCGTGCCGGCCTGCGCCGCGCGCATCCGGGGCGAAGCCTCGACCAGATGCACTTGCGCGGCGTCGTGAAAGCCGGGCACGCGCCGTGTGGCGCGCAGGATATCCGCCATCAGCGTGCCGCGTCCGGGGCCAAGCTCGGCCAAGGCAAAAGGGCCGGGCGTGCCCTGATCCAGCCATGTCTGGGCCAGGCAAAGCCCCAGCATCTCGCCGAACATCTGGCTGATCTCGGGCGCGGTGATGAAATCGCCCGCCGCGCCGAAGGGCTCGCGCGTGGTGTAATAGCCCAGCGTCGGGTGCAGCAGGCATTCGGTCATGTAGTCGGCGATGGTCAGCGGACCCTGCGCCTTGATACGGTTGAGGAGAAGGCGCTCCAGCGCGTTCATCTCGCGCGGCAGGTCCGTCATGCGGGCAGGCCCTGCAAGCGGCGCCGTGCGAAAAGGATCAGGACCACGCCTGCGGCCAGCATCGGCAGCGACAGAAGCTGCCCCATCGTGATGCCGAAGCTGTCACCCAGCCGGATCACATGGCCCAAGGGGTTGTCCGGCGTCACGAATTGCGCATCCGCCTGCCGGAAATACTCGACCACGAAACGCGCCGCGCCATAGCCCGCCAGGAACACCCCGGTGATCTGGCCCGGCACCTTGAGCGCGTCGCGCCGGAACGCCAGCCACAGCATGACGGCCAGCAGCAGCGCGCCCTCCAGCCCGGCCTGATAAAGCTGCGAGGGGTGGCGCGCGCAAAGCCCGACCACGCCCGCGCAATCCTGTGCGGCGGCACCCGGAAAGACCACGCCCCATGGCACATCCGTGGGACGGCCCCACAGTTCGGCATTGATGAAATTGGCCAGCCGGCCCAGCATCAGCCCCACGGGCACACCAAGCGCGATCGCATCGGCGGCGGCAAGGCGCGGCACCTTCTGGCGCCATGTGAAGATCCACGCCGCGACGACCACGCCCAGAAAGCCGCCGTGAAAGGACATGCCGCCCTGCCAGACCATCGGGATCTGCGCCGGGTTCGCGAAGTAATAGGCCGGTTGGTAAAAGAGGACAAAGCCAAGCCGCCCGCCCGCGATGATGCCGATGATGATCCATGTCAGCAGATCCTCGATCTGCGCGCGGGTCATCGGCGGCACATTCCCGCGCCACAACGCGGGCCGACGGATCGCGGCAAGGCTGATCTGCCACGCGATGACGATGCCCGCGATATAGGCCAGCGCATACCAGCGCAGCGCGAACTCGAACCCGAAGAGGGTGATCGAGAAGATCTCGGGCGAAAGGTCGGGAAAAGGGATCATGGCGCGCATCTGCGTCTGTCTGCCTCTGGCATCGGGGGGAAGTCAACCTTGTGGGTCGCCCCGTTGCGGCCCATATAGGGAGGTAAAGGTAACGCTGGAGAGCCGCAATGCAGACGCGCAACAAAATTCTGGACGACATCTCGCAACTGATGACCAACGCCATGGGCGTGGCGCAGGGGGCCAAGGACGAGGCCGAGACGGCGATGAAGTCGATGATCGACCGCTGGCTGGCGGATCGCGACTTCGTGACGCGCGAGGAATTCGACGCGGTGCGCGCCATGGCGCAGAAGGCCCGCGAGGAGAACGCAGCGCTCAAGGCGCGGCTGGACGCGCTCGAGGCGCAGGCGAAGTAAGCCTTCCGCCCTCGATAGACCTGACGCGACGCGCGTGCCCCTGCGGGTGCGCGCGTTTTTCATGCGATGCACCCGCTGTGACCCTTGGGCTGGATATTTGGGGCAAGAAGAAACAGAGGCCTCGTTGCCTCAGGATTGATCACGATGCTGTAGTATTGCCGGGTTCATCCACATCTTATTGCGGTTATCCCCAAAATATTGCTTTACAGCTCGGGGCAGTCATACCACCATATCTTGTAGGGGCGAGGGGAATGGCCTCCGTCCTTTGAGCAGGCACCTAGCGGTTGAGGCGAAACAACGTCCCGACGCTACAGGCAGAGAGGTGGCGCCATGGCACTATCCGAGCATTTCCTTGAGGATGACATTCACCCCATCGATATCGTCGAGAATATCGCGGCCTATCATGACTGGGATTTCGACCGGATCGGTCAGGACCAGATCGCCATGGCGGTCGAGGGACAGTGGCGGACCTATTCCATCACCCTCGCCTGGTCCAGCTATGACGAGACGCTGCGCCTGATCTGCACCTTCGAGATGGAACCGCCCGAAGCGCGGCTGCCGCAGCTTTACGAGACGCTGAACGCGGTCAACGATCAGTGCTGGGCCGGGGCCTTCACCTTCTGGGCGGAACAGAAGCTGATGGTCTGGCGCTATGGTCTGGTCCTGTCGGGCGAGCAGGTCGCCAGCCCCGAGCAGATCGACACGCTGATCAACGCGGCGGTGACCAGCGCGGAACGCTATTACCCGGCCTTCCAGCTGGTGGTCTGGGGCGAGCGGTCCCCGGCCGATGCACTCCAGGTCGCCATTGCAGAGGCCTACGGGCGCGCGTAACACTGCCCCCCGACGCGAACCAGCCGAGGGGGGTATTTCATGGATATGCAAGAACTTGGCCGCAGGGGGCTGGTGCTTCTGGGCTGCGGCAAGATGGGATCGGCCATGCTGGCGGGCTGGCTGGCACGTGGGCTGGACCCGGCTGGCGTCTGGGTGATCGACCCCAACCCCTCGGACTGGCTGCGCGGTACAGGCGTGCAGATCAACGCCGATCTGCCTGCCACGCCCGCCATCGTCATCGTCGCGGTCAAGCCGCAGATGATGGGCGCGGCGCTGCCGACGCTGGCGGCCATGGGCAATGGCGAGACGCTCTTCATCTCGGTCGCCGCAGGCACGCCCATCGCCAGATTCGAGGAGGTTCTGGGTGCCACGACACCCATCGTGCGCGCCATGCCCAACACCCCCGCCGCCGTGGGGCGCGGGATCAGCGCCATCGTCGGCAATGCCCATGCGGGCACCAAGGGACTGGACGCGGCCGAAGTCCTGCTTTCCGCCGTGGGGCAGGTCGTGCGGCTGGAACATGAAGGCCAGATGGATGCGGTCACCGGCCTCTCGGGATCGGGTCCAGCCTATGTCTTTCACCTGATTGAGACCATGGCCGCAGCGGGCGAGGCGCAGGGCCTGTCCCCCGATCTGGCGCTGCAACTGGCCCGCGCCACCGTGGCCGGGGCCGGCGCGCTGGCCGAAGAGGCCGACGAGACCCCGGCACAACTGCGCATCAATGTGACCAGCCCCAACGGCACCACGCAGGCCGCGCTGAATGTGCTGATGGACCGCGAAAGCGGCTTTCCCGCGCTGCTGGACCGTGCCATCAAGGCCGCGACCGAGCGATCCAAGGAACTGTCCCGTGGCTGAGATCACCTTCGACGATTTCATGAAAGTGGATATCCGCGTGGGCCGCGTGACCCGCGCCGAACCCTTCCCCGAGGCGCGCAAGCCCGCGATCAAGCTCTGGATCGACTTCGGCGAACAGATCGGGGAAAAGAAGACCTCGGCCCAGATCACCGCCCATTACACGCCGGACGCCCTGGTGGGCAAACAGGTGATGGCCGTGGTGAATTTCCCGGCCCGCCAGATCGGCAAGTTCATGTCCGAAGTGCTGGTGCTGGGGGTGTCGGACGCGCAGGGCGGGATCGTCCTGCTCTCGCCCGATCTGGATGTGCCGCTTGGCGAAAGGATGCATTGATGCCCAAGGTTCTGATCAGCCGTCGTTTGCCGGATTCCGTGCTGGAGGCGGCCCATGCCATGTTCGACGTTGAACTGCGCGACAAGACCACGCCGATGACGCCCGCCGAGATGCGGTCCGGGCTGGTTCTGTTCGACGCGATCATGCCCTCGCTGGGGGACAAGTTCTCGTCCGAGATATTCGCCGAATTCGGACGCCCCCGCTGCAAGCTGCTGGCGAATTTCGGCGTGGGGATCAACCATATCGACGTCGAGGCCGCGCGCGCCCATGGCGTCAAGGTCACCAACACCCCCGGTGCCGTGACCGATGCCACCGCCGATACCGCGATGACCCTGCTCCTGATGAGCGCGCGTCGCGCCGCCGAGGGGGAACGGCTGGTCCGCTCGGGCGCGTGGGAAGGCTGGCACCCGACCCAGATGCTGGGCCTGCATGTCACGGGCAAGACCGTGGGCATCGTGGGCATGGGCCGGATCGGGCAGGCCATCGCGCGGCGCTGTCATTTCGGCTTCGGGATGGAAGTGCTGTTCTTCAACCGCTCGCCCAAGACGGTGGATATTCCGGCCCGGCAGATCGAAAGCCTGACCGACATGGCGGCCATGGTCGATATTCTGGTGGTGGCCACCCCCGGCGGGGCCGAGACCCATCACCTGATCGGGGTGGATGTGCTGGCCGCGATGCAGCCCCATGCCCATCTGGTCAATATCGCGCGCGGTGATGTGGTGGATGAGGCGGCGCTGATCGCGGCCCTTCAGGCGGGCCGCATCGGTGGCGCGGGGCTTGATGTCTACGAGTTCGAACCCGCCGTGCCGCAGGCCCTGCGCGCGCTGGACAACGTGACCTTGCTGCCGCATCTGGGCACCTCCACGCTGGAAGTGCGCGAGGCGATGGGGCGCATGGTGCTGGACAATCTGGCCGCCCATTTCGCCGGAGAGCCGCCGCCAAACCTGCTTTGACGCAAGGGAAGGCACCGCGGCCCCTGGGGTATGGCCCCTTGACCTTGCCGGTGCCTTGGGATGATCTGGGGCACCACAAGGGAAGAGGCGCGTCATGTATCAACCGGTCATCAGCGGCACCGGGGTGTTCACACCCTCGCAGGTCATCACCAATGACGAACTTGTCGTGGCCTTCAACGCCTATGCCGACCGCTACAACGCCGAACACGCCGCCGAGATCGCGGCAGGCACGGTCGTGGCGAAGGAGCATTCCTCATCCGAGTTCATCTTCAAGGCCTCGGGGATCGAACAGCGCTATGTGCTGGACAAATCGGGCGTTCTGGACCCGGCGGTGATGCACCCATTGCTGCGCCAGCGCAGTGACGAGGAACCGGGCGTCATGGCGGAAATGGCACTGGATGCCTGTTCCAAGGCGCTGGACATGGCGGGTCTGACGGGGGCGGATATTGATCTGGTGATCTGCGCCGCCAGCAACATGGAACGCGCCTATCCCGCGATTGCCGTGGAAATACAGCAGCTTCTGGGGGCGGGCGGCTTTGCCTTCGACATGAACGTGGCCTGTTCCTCGGCCACCTTCGGCATTCAGGCAGCCTCTGACATGGTGCGGGCGGGATCGGCGCGCCGCGCCATCGTGGTCAACCCCGAGATCTGTTCGGGCCATCTGGAATGGCGCGACCGCGATTGCCATTTCATCTTCGGCGATGTCTGCACCGCCACCGTGATCGAGCGGGAGGAGGACGCGAAGGGCGCGCATTTCAAGGTGCTGTCCACGCGCTGCGCCACCCAGTTCTCCAACAACATCCGCAACAACAACGGCTTTTTGCGCCGCTCGCGCCCCGACGGGGTCGAGGACCGGCGCGACATGCAGTTCATGCAGAACGGCCGCAAGGTCTTCAAGGAAGTGGTGCCGATGGTGTCGGACCATATCCTGGCGCATCTCGAGGCCGAAGGGGTGAACCCCGGCCAGTTGCGCCGTCTGTGGCTGCATCAGGCCAACAAGTCGATGAACGATTTCATCGGCCGCAAGGTTCTGGGCCGCGAACCTGAACCGGGCGAACAGCCGAATATCCTTCAGGAATATGCCAACACATCCTCGGCCGGGTCCATCATCGCCTTTGCGAAACACTCCGCCGATCTGAAACCGGGCGACATGGGGCTGATCTGCTCCTTCGGCGCGGGCTATTCCGTGGGCTCGGTCCTGATCCAGCGGGTCTAGCGCAGGACGGCTTTCATCGACGCCTGGGGAAAGCAGGTGGGCGTCTGGCCCGTCGCCTCCTGCCACGCGCCGATGGCACGGCGGGTGCGGAACCCGGCCAGACCGTCGGCACCGCCCGTGTCATGGCCCATGCGCTGCAAGGCCCTCTGCATCGCAGCCACATCCGCCCGCATCAGCCCGCCGACACGGCCCCATTGGCCCTGAAAATCGCCCATGCCATAGGCGATCCGGTCCCCGACATGGCCCACGAACAGGGCGTAGAGGTCGGACATGTTGTAATCCTTGAGCACATAGAAATTCTGCGTGACCACGAAGGCGGGGCCAAAGCGCCCGGCGGGCATCAGCAGAAAGCCGTCACGCGCCAGTTCATTGGCCGGGAAGGGGCGCCCCCCCGTGCGGGTGATCCCCATGGCGACCCAGTCGGCGAAGGGACGGCCCTGATCCGGCCCCTCCAGCGCGCAGGAGACGGTGGCAGGC
>Ga0209345_10003179_pt1 | contig 17136 bp, 18 predicted proteins | sample Cruoilmetagenom7_FD_187294 | JGI IMG/M metagenome (GOLD analysis project Ga0209345, IMG submission 187294) | Oil polluted marine microbial communities from Coal Oil Point, Santa Barbara, California, USA - Sample 7 (SPAdes) (version 2) | ecosystem: Environmental > Aquatic > Marine > Oil seeps ...
CTATCTGGTTTTTTTGACAAAAAGGTCCAGAGAATTAGAATGGCTAACAAAAGAGCCAGAATAGTTGGAATAATTAACTTCCAATTAATTATTTTCCTGTTGAAGTCACGATCCAGTCGGATAGAAGGCTCTTTATTAACGAGCCCTAGTTCTTTCACCTGTGCATCAAAATCAGCTAAAACCCCAGCGTCAGACATATCCAAAACTGAACAATAACGTCGAATATAGCCTTTCACATACAGTGGTGATGGCAGAGCATCATATTCATCTTTTTCAAGGGCATTTAATGTACGCTGGGTTATTCCCAGGTGCAGCATAACTTCTTCTGCAGCCAATCCTTTTTCTTTCCGGGCACGACAAAGTATTTCACCCGGGCTTAAACGGCCCATTGATTCTAAATTTGGTTTACCCCTACTGGTTTTTTTGCTCATTTTTCAACCAGTTTTTGTATTCCTTATTTTCCTTGGAATTTGGAAATAAGTTCCTCAGGGCCATACCCTGGCTCGCTTCAGCATCTTGGTTTCCAAGACTACGCTCTAATCTGACCCCCAGCCATAATCCCCTTGGGTTAGTATTGGGTTTGATTGAATTATATTTGTTCAGTAAGCGTTTTGCCCTAGGATAATCTCCACGTTCATAGGCAATATCAGCCAACTCCAAATAGGCCACAAACATCTGCGGGTTCAGGACCGCCGCTTTAGTCAATGCCTCTTCTGCCTCTTTATCTTTATTCAATTTTAAAGCAGTAATTCCTATCCTATAAAATAATTCAGCACGCTTAGGGTAACCCAGATCTTTTGAACCAATTACAAACTGTTGATAAGCCTCTTCCACACGATTTAGGCGCAATAAAAACAGTCCATAGTTATTTCTTCCTCGAGTATATGATGGGTCGTAGCTCAACGCTTTTTTGTAATGTGATTCTGCTACCTCCATTTCCCTTTCTCTCTGAAACAACAAGGCCCAAACATCATGTACTTCAGGGGAACGGTTGTTCGTCTCCATAGCCTTATTTAGATGAACTCTAGCTCGCTCATGATCACCTTTACCCATATACCCCAATGCAAGCTGCAACCGATTATTCAGTGCTTTTTCTTTATCAGCTTCTGTTTTGTGTCCTTTTTTCTGTACTTTCGAGTTTGTCATGCTGCCTGTAGTGGTAGTTTTAGTGGTGGTCGTAGTTGTAGTACAACCAACCAAAAGCAGCACAGACAAAAAACCACTGAGCAACCGAAGCAGCGTTAAACTTTTCACACTAGATCCTAAGACTTTGTTCATGCTTTCTGTCCGTTAACAAACTTTACAGGGCGTTCCTGATTCTGACGCTCATAGCGCTCACTACGTCGTGTTTTATCGTTTACTGTGCCAGCTAACTGACCACAGGCTGCAGCAATATCATCACCCCGTGTGGTCCTAACGGTTACCGTATGTCCTGCCCCGTGCAGTATATCCCTGAATCTATTCAAAGCGGTATTAGTGACCCGCTTATAATCCGATTGATCAAAGGGATTAAACGGTATCAAATTGATCTTGCAAGGAAGATCTTTGAGTAGCGCTGCAAGCTCACGGGCATGCTCAACTCTGTCGTTTATACGATCCATCAGTGTGTATTCAACAGTAATTTTTCGGCGAACATCTGGCATTTTATCCAGATAACGCTGGGCTGAAGCTAAAAGAACAGCAATAGGGTATTTCTTATTAATAGGTACCAGTTCATTACGCAATTTATCATTGGGTGCATGTAGGGAAATGGCCAGTGAAACATCACTGACATCTCCCAGCTTATCCAACATAGGAACCACGCCGGACGTACTGAGGGTTACCCGCCGCTTGGATAAACCATAGCCATTGTCATTCAACATCAACCCTATGGCATCAACCACATTATCAAAATTTAATAGTGGTTCCCCCATACCCATCATCACTACATTACTGACAACACGATTGGCTTTTGGCCCCAATGAATTAAATGCTTTTGCCGCAATCCACAATTGGCCAATAATTTCTGCCGCCGTTAAATCACGATTGAACCCCTGTTTACCCGTCGCACAGAAACTGCAATCCAGCGAGCAGCCTATCTGTGAAGAAATACACAAAGTGCCTCTGTCTTTTTCAGGGATAAACACTGTTTCAATACAATTGCCATCACTAACCCGTATCAACCATTTACTGGTGCCATCGGCAGATTCATGATGGCTGACCACCTCCGGCGCATTGATTTCTGCAACTACTTTAAGCTTTTCACGAAGTCCTTTGGATAGGTTCGTCATTTGATCAAAGTCATCCACACCCATTTGGTGGATCCACTTCAAAACCTGGGTGGCACGAAACGGTTTTTCGCCAATACCGGCAAAAAAATCTATAAGCTTTTCAGCAGAAAGCCCCAGAAGGTTAGTTTTACTCTCCTGGGGCTCTACTGTTGCATTTATATCAGCACATGCTGCGGTCATATATTTTTCCGCATCATTAGGCCAATAATAGCAATACTAATTTTTACAGGTGGCTTATCGAGCACAAATTTCTTCATCATTAAAAAAATACGCTATTTCACGCTCCGCGGAAGTAGATGAGTCAGAACCGTGAACGGCATTTGCATCTATAGATTCAGCAAAATCAGCACGAATAGTTCCAGCCGCAGCTTCCTTAGGATTAGTTGCACCCATCAGATCACGGTTTTTAATAATGGCACCGTCACCTTCTAGAACCTGTACTACAACAGGGCCAGAGGTCATAAAGCCTACCAGGTCAGCATAAAATGGGCGTTCTTTATGTTCAGCGTAGAAACCACCCGCTTTTTCATCAGAAAGTTGCAACATTTTAGAGGCTACAATTATCAGACCCGCGCTCTCAAAACGTTCGTAGATTTTTCCAATAACATTTTTAGCAACTGCATCGGGCTTAACAATAGAAAGGGTGCGTTCAATAGCCATTAATCGGTGTCTCCAGTAGGAAGTAATTACGTATGGTAGCTGAACCGCCCTACGGCCCAACATACCTTACAAAAAGAGGGGGGCATTTTACTCTTGAATACTAGGGGCTACAAGGAAACAAACAACACTACCTAGCTAAGAAAATAAGGTCTAAGCAGAGAATAGAGAAAATTACTGGTCAACAACTAAATTTAAGCAGAAAAAAAGCTAAACAATGGGAAGAGCTCCTTCCAATAAAAGGGGCTCACAACAACCTAACAAGTGATCCTTAATTTTAAGCTAAGCTGCAAGTAACTTTGAGAAATGATCGCAGGGTACAGGCATACTGAAATGTGCACCCTGATAGGAATGACAGCCTAATTCCTGCAATATTGCCAATGCTTCTCGGTTTTCAACACCTTCTGCCGTCACTTTCAACCCATACTGTTTGGAAACTGCCATAATTGCTTCAACAACCCCCCTACTCTCAGGGTCTCTATGTATATTGCGAATAAACTCACGATCAATTTTCAATTGATCGAAAGGTAATCGTTTCAGGTAAATCATTGATGAATAACCAATTCCAAAATCATCAATAGAGAACATGGCACCTAGGGACTTAATTGCCTCCATTTTCTTAATCGCTTCATCAACATCATCAATCACCAAGTTTTCAGTGACTTCAAAATTGAGGAATTTGGGGTCAATGTTGTAGCTATTCAGGCTATGTTGAACAATTTCCAACAATTGAGGATCTCGGAACTGACGGGGGCTAACATTAACACTAAGGCGCATATGATCCTGCCATATACCCTGATCAAGGAATGTGCGCACATACTCACAAGCGGTACGAATCACCCACCGCCCTACATCGACAATTAAGCCGGACGACTCCAACACAGGAATAAACTCTGATGGCATATTGGTGACTTTTTCAGAACTCATCCACCGTAACAACACCTCACCACCCAACATTGCACCAGACTGAACACAGATTTGAGGCTGCACATAGAGTACGAACTCATGGTTATCCAGTGCCTTTCTCAACCGGGTGTTCATACCAATTTGACGCTGGGCTTTTTCTGTTATGCAGGGGTCAAAAAAGGCGATGCTATTACGGCCCTTTCGTTTGGCCTCATACATCGCAGTATCTGCATACTGAAGCACATGCTCGGCTGTCACATTAGCATCAGTAACCAAGGAAATACCTATACTCGCTGTCAGAACAATTTCATGACCATCTTGAAAAATTGGTGTAGCAACAATTTCACCCACTTTTTCAGCCACTGCCTGAGCATCCCAGGCTGCCTGAGAAATACTGTCAGACAGTTCGGGAATAAACAGTACGAACTCATCGCCACTCATACGAGCCAGCATATTCTCGCCTGTAACTAATGAAGTAACCGCACGCCCTATCTTCTTAATTACCTGGTCACCCACAGTGTGGCCCCAAGAATCATTAATATCCTTAAAGTGATCGAGGTCCAGCATCATCACAGCGCCACAAACCTGCTGATTTTTGTGCTCATCTAGAAAAGTGCTAATAGTTTGTGACAGCATTTGCCGGTTAGGCAAATTAGTCAGGTCATCAAAATAATGATCTCGGTTTGCTTTTTCCCATGGCTTGATATTATCTGTATCTTCAGCCAACTCACGCAAAAGAGCAGTCTGAGGCCCGGCCGAAACATCTGAAGACACACCCGGCTTGACCACATTTTTTTGGGTAGAACCTGACAATGGCTCGTGGAAAGAATGAAAATCTTTCAAAGGCTGTTCAATAAGGTTTGTCGTAGTTTTTTTGGGTGCAGCCTTTGATTTAGTCTGCTCCAAACTGCTTTTTTCTTTTGCTGCAAGTGCTTTAAACAGAAGAGAGTCAGAAGGATAGGCTTCAGGAACAAGAGGCTCTTCAGGAGCTAATGTTTCTTTAGGAGCAGATGTACTCCCCGTAGCTACTGGCACAAATGGTGTCTCAGTAAAAGAAGGAACTGAATCAGGGGGAATACTATTTAACGGTTTAATTGTTAGCGGTTTGACCTGAGGTTTTGGTGCCTCTAGCGTAGAGCCCTCAAGGTTTGTATCTAAACCTTTATCAATCGACTGTGCGGCAGGAATGTTTTCTGTCAACTCCGGTACCGGCAATTTCTGTGCTGGTATTTGCTGATGATTCAACATCACCACAAGCTCTTTATCATCACCTGTCACATAGACAATATTAACGGTGACTTCGCAAGAACCACTTTCCATTGGGCATTGCCAAAGAAGTTCTTGATCGCGGTTCTTCGTTGCTTTTTTCAGTTGTAGCTTAAGATCCACCAGGGCCGAAGATTCTTCACCAGTAATATTATCAAGTGAAGCGCCGACCATCTGATCGAGTCTACAACCTAAAAGTTTGAGAGCATTTTGATTAGCGTCGACACACACGCCATAAGCAAAGAAAAGGGTGCCGTACGGGACTGATTCCACCAGCACTTTATAAAGCTCTTCTTTAGAGCTCATTAATACCCCTTAACTGATTATTATAGTTCTTTATAGAGTTATGCAGACATTCTAATCCAGTTCTTCAATCCATGCCATCTGGATTGCTTCAAGAATTTTTTCACCACAACGATTGGGGTCATCATCAAAACCTTTCAGGCCCACCACCCAATTACGAAGTTCAACAAAGTTAACATAATGTGGGTCAACATCTGTATGAGTTTCAGATAACTCAATGGCAATGTCTTGAACATCAGTCCACCTAAGTGACATTTCAGAACTCCTAGTGCTTTTCAGACACCATATTAATCGTGTACTTGGGGATTTCTATCACCAGGTCTTTCTCCCGAATAATAGATTGGCAACTAAGTCTAGAATCAGGATCTACGCCCCAGGCTTTATCCAGAAAATCTTCTTCCAACTCATCCGCTTCATCAAGAGAATCAAATCCCTCACGAATATAAACATGACAAGTAGTGCAAGCACAGGACATTTCACAGGCATGCTCTATCTCAATATCATTGGCCAGCGCCACCTCACAGATACTTTGCCCAGGATCTACTTCAACAGCAGCACCTTCCGGGCAAAAATCATCATTGGGAAGAAAGATAACTTTGGGCATATCACACGTCCTTTTCTACTTCATCCAGGCTGTGGCCTGCCAGAGCTTTTTGAATACTGGCATTCATTCTTCGAGCCGCAAACTCCTCACTGGTTTTAGACACCATTTCAATATGGCGAGCAATTTCACGGTGGTTCTGGCTCTGACGGATTTCATCCAGATCTTTTAGCGCTACTTCCAAGCAGTGATATTCATCACCATTGAGCAACTGGCGCCCATCCTCTTTTAAAGCAGCAAGTAAGTCCTCATACATTCTATCAGCATCAACCTGCTGTTCTCGCAATGCCCTTACCTGCATGTCCTCACGAGCATGAGTGTAGGACTCTTTTAACATCCGAGTGACATCTTCATCATTGAGGCCATAGGACGGTTTCACTTCAATACGGGCCTCGACACCACTGGTTAACTCTTTGGCTGACACGTTCAGTAACCCATCGGCATCCACCTGAAAACTGATTCGTATTTTTGCAGCCCCGGCAACCATAGGGGGAATACCTCTCAACTCAAAACGTGCCAGTGAACGGCAGTCAGAAATCAATTCCCTCTCACCCTGCAATACATGAATAGACATGGCCGTTTGGCCATCTTTGAAGGTGGTAAAATCTTGAGCTTTAGCCACGGGAATCGTGGTATTGCGATGAATAACCTTCTCCATCAGGCCACCCATAGTTTCAAGACCCAAAGAAAGTGGAATGACATCCAGCAATAACATCTCGTCACCAGGCTTATTGCCCACAAGCACATCCGCTTGCAGCGCAGCACCTATAGCCACCACGCTATCCGGATCAATATTTACCAAAGGTTGCTGACCAAATGCCTCAGCCACTTTTTCTCTAACTCTTAGGGTTCTGGTCGATCCACCAACCATAACAACATTGGCTACACCCTCGGCCTTTAACCCGGCATCACGTAAAGCCCGCTTACAGGCTCGCAATGTCTTATCTATAAGGGGGTCAATCAATGAGTTTAATTGTGTTCTATTTAACACACCGGACCAGCCGACAACATTAATCTCCACCTGAGACTGCTCGGACAAAGCCTCTTTGGCCTTACGCGCTTCCATTAATAACTGGCGCTGTTGAGATGGACTCAAATTTTGCTCCAATCCCGCCTGTTCAACAATCCACTCTGCCAATGCACGATCAAAGTCATCGCCACCCAGAGCAGAATCACCACCAGTGGACAGCACCTCAAAAACCCCATGGGACAATCGCAATATGGAAATATCAAAAGTACCGCCGCCCAAATCGTAAACGGCAATCACACCTTCTCCACCCTGATCCAAACCATATGCTACAGCTGCAGCAGTCGGCTCATTTAACAAGCGAAGCACTTTAACGCCAGCTAATGTAGCCGCATCTTTTGTAGCCTGGCGCTGGGCTTCGTCAAAATAGGCAGGCACAGTAATCACAGCACCATCTAAAGCACCATCTAAAGCTAACTCTGCTCGTTCTACGAGCACCTGAAGAATTTCAGCAGATGCGGCAACAGGGCTAATATCACCTGCCGAAGTTTTAAAATTGGGCATGCCACTATCACTGGCCACCATTTCATAAGGCAACTGGCTACCCAGGGTCTTAATATCTTCGATACCCCGCCCCATAAAGCGTTTAACAGAGATCAGAGTATTCAACGGGTCTTCAGAAGATTGAGCATAGGCTGTTTGGCCTACAGTTACCTCGCCTGTAGCACTGTAATGCACCACTGAAGGTAATAAATGCTGTTGTTCGCCATCTAAGCCTTCATTACCCGGAAGAGTCTCAGGAGTGCCACTTCGGACTGAAGCAACCAGAGAATTGGTTGTACCAAGATCTATACCTACGGCACGTCGACGTTGATGGGGTTCCGGGGACAGACCCGGCTCAGAAATTTGTAACAGGACCACTATGTATTACCACTTTTTAAATTAGTCATCTAATTCTTGTTCAAGCTCTTCCACTTCTCTTAGCAATTTACTAAAAAATTGCATTTTAGCAACGGTTTCCGCTGCACCTTGAAGTTCAGAACGACTGTATTGTTGATCAAACACTTGTTGTAATCCAATGTATTCAGATTCAACCTGCCCTGCCACCTCATCCAAAATAGCAAAAGCATCATTTGCTTCTGACAGATCAGCCAGTTTTTCACGTAATTCAATTTGCCGCATAAGAAACTGAGGATCGCGAGTAATTTGTTCATCACCCACACCGTCCATATTTTGTAACGACAGGAGGTATTGTGCCCGAAGCAACGGTGAACCGAGCTCTGTATACGCCTGATTAATAACAGCAGCGTACTGTACAGCCAAACGTTGTTCCTGGGCAGGCTTGCTCGCATAACGATCCGGATGAAATTCCCGCTGCATGCTGCGATAACGATCTGACAGCAATGATAGATCCACCTGATAGTTGACAGGCAATCCAAATATTTCAAAATAATTACTGGTGAAGTCCACGGTTAAAGAACCTGGTTAGCCGATGGCAAAAACTTAAATAGAGCTGATATTTGTTATAGATAAAAGCTTTCTACACATGAAAGCTTTCACCACATCCACACTCATCTTTCACATTGGGGTTATTGAATTGAAAGCCCTCGTTCAAGCCCTCTTTCACGAAGTCCAACTCAGTGCCATCCAAATAAGAAAGACTCTTAGGGTCAATAAACAGCTTGGCATCACCACTGGCAAATACTTGATCTTCCGGAGTTTGATCGTCAACAAACTCGAGCACATAAGACAACCCCGAACAGCCCGTGGTTTTTACACCAAGCCGAATGCCTAGGCCATGCCCTCTATGGGCCAAATGCTTGACCACATGTTCTTGAGCCGCCGGTGTCATGGTGATTGCCATTAGTTTGTTCCTTAATTTACTGCTTTTCTTAGTTTACTGTTCTCAGATTATTTGCTGTTTTCACCACGCTTGTGCCGCACATCCTTCACCGCAGCTTTGATGGCATCTTCCGCCAATACAGAACAGTGAATTTTTACCGGCGGCAAAGCCAGTTCTTCAGCGATTTCAGTATTTTTGATTTCTGACGCCTGATCCAGTGACTTGCCTTTAACCCATTCGGTCAGCAGTGAACTGGAAGCAATGGCTGAACCGCAGCCATAGGTCTTAAACTTGGCATCTTCAATAATACCGTTATCGTCTACTTTTATTTGCAGGCGCATTACATCACCACAAGCCGGCGCACCTACCATTCCTGTACCCACGTTGCTGGATTTATCATCTAATTTGCCAACATTGCGCGGATTGTCATAGTGATCTAATACTTTGTCGCTGTAAGCCATAATTCAAATCCTCTATTCGATGTCCTATGGACGAACCCTTTACGTTAGTGCGCAGCCCACTCGACCTGACTCAGGTCAACACCATCTTTGTACATATCCCACAAGGGCGATAATTCTCTCAACTTGGCAACTGCTTCACGAGTTTTTGCCACAGCAAAATCTACCTCTTCTTCCGTGGTAAACCGACCCATGGAGAAACGAATGGAACTGTGTGCCTGCTCGTCGTCCAAACCCAATGCACGCAGTACATAAGATGGCTCAAGGCTGGCCGAAGTACATGCTGAACCCGATGAAACAGCTAGATCTTTTAACGCCATAATTAGTGATTCACCCTCAACATAAGCAAAACTGACATTGAGATTACCAGCTACTCGCTGGGTTAACGAACCATTAACCTGAACTTCTTCCATATCTGACAAACCATTCCACAACCTATCTCTTAGAGCCAGAATACGTTTGTTCTCTTCTGCCATTTTTTCCTTTGCAACACTGAAAGCTTCACCCATACCAACAATCTGATGGGTCGCAAGAGTACCTGAACGCATACCACGCTCATGACCACCACCGTGCATTTGCGCTTCAATTCGAACACGAGGTTTTCGTCGCACATAAAGTGCGCCAATACCCTTGGGGCCATAAATCTTGTGTGCCGAAAGGGACATCAAATCTACTTTCATGATTTCCATATCAATGGGAATTTTCCCCGCACTTTGAGCAGCATCTACATGAAAGAAAACCTTATGTTGGCGACAAATTTCACCAATCGCAGCAATATCATTAATAGTGCCGATTTCATTATTTACATGCATTAGAGAAACCACTGTGGTGTCTTCTCTAATAGCGGACTCAACAGCTTCAGGATGAATAATACCTTCGGCATCTGGGTCCAGATAAGTCACCTCAAAACCTTCTCGCTCTAACTGGCGACAGGTATCAAGCACTGCTTTGTGCTCTATTTTTGAGGTAATAACATGCTTGCCTTTTTTCTGATTAAAATGCGCACAACCTTTAATGGCCAAGTTGTTCGCTTCTGTGGCGCCAGAAGTCCAAACAATTTCACGGGGATCAGCATTTAGCAGTGCCGCAACTTGTGAGCGAGCCTCTTCCGCCGCTGCTTCCGCCTGCCAACCATAGGCATGGGAACGGGATGCAGGATTACCGAAATTCCCATCATTGGTCAGACAATCTGCCATTTTTTCAGCCACCCTAGAATCAACCGGTGTGGTAGCAGAATAATCAAAATAAATCGGCAGTTTCATTCAATAGCTCCAGTAACGCTTAATAACTTATCAAAAACTCTATATCTGGTATTAACTCTTTAACTTGGTTTACTCAAAACTAACTTTTAATTCAGCGGACTCATCCTGCTGCTGCAACGACATCAGCTGCACTTCATTTTGATGAACAAGGCTTTCCAGGCTGATGCCACTCAGAAAACGGTGGATTTGACGGCTCAGGTCATCCCATAAATGATGGGTTAAACAAATATCGCCTTTATGGCAATTGCCCTTACCATTACAGTTAGTCGCATCAATACATTCATTGACTGCATCAATAATTTCCGCAACGTTAATATCATCGCTACAACGGGCTAATCGATAACCACCGCCGGGACCCCTAACACTACTAACCAGCTCCTGCTGGCGTAGCTTGGCAAACAGCTGCTCAAGATAAGAAAGAGATATCTCCTGACGGTTAGATATATCTGCCAAGCTAATTGGCCCTTTATCACCATGAATAGCCAGATCCAGCATTGCAGTGACTGCATACCGGCCTCGTGTTGTCAGCCGCATTGTGATTCCCTCACGGTTACCTTATCGAAATGATATTGAGGAATAATTATGCTAAAACCTACTATTTTAGTCAAGTAAATAACGTACCTTTTTAGTAGGTTATAGCTTGTATCGTAAAAAAGTAAAACTAATCTCTTGATTCTATAGCTTTTTTCATCCTATAGGCCGCATTTTGTATGGCAGTTAATACGCCTCTGAGTATGGATAGTTCCATCTCATCCAGACGGATTCGACCATACAAACGCCGCAATCTAGTCATAGTCTGTCGAGGGTTATCTCTGTCGTGAAAACCGATATCTACCAACGCCTGCTCAAGATGGTGAAAGTACATTTCCAGATCTTGGGCTTTAGCCGGAGGCTGATCCCACTCATCAAAAGAAGGCAGTATCCCCTCAGCATCAGCAAGTGATGCCATCCGCACTTCATAACAAAGGACTTGCACAGCAGCGGCAAGGTTTAATGAGCTGTAATCAGGGTTTGAGGGAATATGCACATGATAGGTGCACCTATGCAGCTCCTCATTTGTCAGCCCCCTATCCTCTCGACCAAAAATAATAGCCACATCATGTTCGGCGGCTTCTTGCCATACACGCGTTCCGCACTCTCGAGGGTTCACCAATGGCCAGGGAATACGTCGTTCACGGGCACTGGTTCCCACAACTAGGCCACAACCCGAAATAGCATCATCAAGACTTTCAACTACAACGGCGTTATCCAACACATCCAAAGCACTGGCTGCCCGCCAGACAGCACGGTCAGCGGGATACTCTTTAGGTGCGACAAGATATAGACGTGATAGCCCCATATTTTTTAAGGCACGGGCAGCACCGCCAATGTTTCCTGGGTGGCTTGTGTTTACAAGAACAATACGAACCCTGTCAAAATTACTCATGAAAGATTTTCCAATAGGCCTTTGAACAACAGCTTTATGTACAGAATGGAGTAACAAAAAAGTGCGCGAATTCTATCAGGAAGAACTGATGAAATCATGACCTTTACCTTTCTATATCAACACCCAGGCGCTATAACTAACATACAATGACATGCTCTGGTACAATCCCGCGCTTTCCCAACACTGGAATCCCTAACGATGGAACCGATGGTCAATATCGCCCTTCGCGCTGCCCGAAAAGCAGGTGAAATGATCGCTCGAGCAAGCGAACGATCTGATCTGATTAAAGTCGATGAGAAGGGTCGCAATGACTTTGTTACAGACGTTGATCTCGCCGCTGAAAAAGAGGTGATCTACCATCTACGCAAGGCCTTTCCTGAGCACACTATTATCGGTGAAGAGTCCGGCGTTCTTAAGGGTAAAGATGACGACTATCAGTGGATTATTGATCCTATCGACGGTACTACCAACTTTATTCATGGTATTCCACATTTTGCCGTTTCTATCGGCTGTCGTTACAAGGGTAAATTAGAGCACGCTGTTGTTCTTGATCCTATGCGACTGGAGGAATTCACCGCCAGCCGTGGTCGAGGAGCCTTCCTCAATGGCAATAGAATACGAGTATCAGGACGCAAAAGCCTGGCCGGCGCTGTAGTTGCTACAGGCATTCCGTTCAATAGCCCGTCTATTGAACATATGGAACCCTATTTGGCTTGCCTAACAGACCTAGCAAAAGAATCATCAGGGATCCGTAGGCTTGGTGTCGCCTCACTGGATTTAGCCTATTTAGCTGCCGGAAGGTTTGATTCATTCTGGGAAATGAACTTAAAACCCTGGGATATTGCCGCAGGAGTACTACTGGTAAAAGAAGCTGGTGGGCTAGTCAGTGACTTTAAAGGTGCTGATGGCTATATGGAAAGTGGGAATATTGTTTGCGCCACGCCAAAGCTGTTTAAACCAACACTACAAGTGGTGCAAAAACATCTGGGGTATTTAGAGGGCTAGTAGAATTAGCCAGAGTAAAAACTAAAGCAGAACACTAACTCTCATCAAACAAAAGATGTACATCTAGGCCCTGCTTTTGCAAAATATCACGCAATCTACGCAGGGCTTCTACTTGAATTTGACGTACCCGCTCTCGAGTAAGGCCAATTTCTTTACCCACATCTTCGAGAGTAGAAACATCATACCCACGCAAACCAAAACGTCGTGCAATCACTTCACGCTGTTTTTCTGACAACTCGGACAAACAAGCTTCTATGGAACTAGTAAGATCATCACCCTCTGCTAATTCCTCAGGATCATTGGGGTGCTCGTCTGCTAGTGATTCCACCAATGTCCGGTCACCACCTTTCCCCATAGGAATATCAACAGAGCTCACCCTTTCATTAAGGCGCAACATCCGCGAAACATCGGACACATCTCTATCCATAGACTCAGCAATTTCTTCGGCCGTAGGATCGTGCTCAAGTTCTTGAGCCAGTTTACGAGAAGCTTTGAGATACACATTCAACTCTTTAACCACATGAATGGGTAATCGAATGGTACGCGTTTGGTTCATCAGTGCTCGTTCAGCAGATTGCCGAATCCACCACGTTGCGTAAGTAGAAAATCGGTAACCCAATTCTGGATCAAACTTTTCCACAGCACGCATTAAGCCGAGGTTACCTTCTTCAATAATATCCAATAGCGATAAACCACGATTGACATAACGGCGAGAAATTTTTACTACTAGCCGGAGATTACTCTCAATCATTTTTTTACGGGCAGACTCATCACCCTTGGCAATTAGGCGGGCGTAATAAACCTCTTCCTCTGCTTTGAGTAAAGGTGCATAGCCAATTTCTTTTAGATAAAGAGTAGCCGCATCGAGTACGCTTTCATCCTTACTCTTTGCAAGCTTTTTATCTTCGCCATCTTTGTCAAAACTAATATTATTTACCTCATCAAATATTTTATCTTCGCTAATAATGTTTCAACTCTTAGCATGATCTTATAACAGGTCAGTTATGAACAACTTGTGTTACAACCAATACGTATTACACGATATCTGTCATTAAAAATCATCCATAATCACCAGAAAATAACAACTATTTAATCTCTAACTAATTTTTCTACTTATTTAAAATTATCATCAAACCATAACATATAAAATCATTATCACCGATACGTTTATCAGCGCAGTCAATCACTTATCATCTATTTATTAATTTCAAATACTGATTATTTAAAGAAAAAACTGCAACAAATTATTTTTTTGGCAAATAACGTATAGGATCGACAGGTTTACCATCCTTTCGAATTTCAAAATACAGTCGTCTTTTATTAGATGGGTCTCCACCTACCTCTGAAATCTTCTGACCACCTTTTACTGCCTGCCCTTCCTTCACAAAAATCTTTCTATTGTGAGCGTAAGCACTAAGAAAAATATTACTGTGCTTGACGATAATAAGTTTTCCATAGCCGCGCAATCCGCTGCCAGAATAAACCACCACGCCTGATCCAGCAGCCACTACAGGTGCACCTGTAAAACTCTGAATATCTATACCCTTGAATAAGGTTGAGCTATTAAAATGTTTGGAAATATTCCCCTGAACAGGCCACTGCCATCGCCAGTTTTTTGGCAATGCGGCTACAGGCTTACGTATGGGCTTAGATGTCGCTTTAGTTGATGGTTTGTTTTTACTTTTGGGTTGGGATTTGTTCTTAGACGATGACCTACTCACGTAGCGGGGAGCCTTGCTAGTATCTAGGCTCAAACGCTGGCCACGATAAATCGTATAAGGTCGAGAAAGGCCATTTGCCCTGGCCAGTTTTTGTACGTCTTTCTCATAACGCCAAGCAATAGAAAATAAAGTTTCACCTCGGGAAACCAGATGCTCATTAATTTTTTCACTAGGCGGAGGTGAGCGATAATCAACAGGCGCCGGCGGCGGAGATTTACAGCTTGCTAGGAATATAGAAACCACCCCAACAACCAATATGTACCATCGGGAAGACGTCACAATAGGCAGTTTATCAGGCAAACTTTGGTTCCTTTTTATTTTTAGTTCTTTTCTATCGCAGCTATATCCAATCAATAATAACTTCTAAAATTTTTTATTAAAGGTCAAAGTTTATTCTGCTGTTCAATCTTTTCAGTCTTGCTATATAAGCTACCAAAGTATTCCAAAGCAAACACAATAATCAAGCCTGTCAGCATACAACCAATGGCGGCAAATGTATTAGGGTCGACACCTGTCACCTCGCCAAACTCTGACGGCATCAGCAGGTGATGTGTTAATACTATCTCCCTGCCCTTGTGATCAATTATCACTTCCAAGGCTTCTTTCCAAGGCCAAACGATTAGCAATGAGCCTAATAAGAAGCCTGTTAGTACCGCAATGGTCACTGAATGATAGTGATGCAGCAACCAGGTTAGCACCCGGGAAAATGCCATCAAACCACAACCACAACCCAATACAAACACCAATAAAATCTGCCAGTTAAAATCACTGATAGCGCCAATAATAATGGGGTATACACCCAACAATAACAAAATAAAGCTACCGGACACACCAGGTAAAATCATGGCACAAATCGCAACTGCCCCGGCACAAAATAAAATCCATAAATCCTCGCTCCCCTGCATACGCGGAGCAACAGAAACAGCTAGTGCAACAAGAGTGCCGATCCAAAGCCCCACCCATTCCTGCCAACGTAAATGAGGTAACTGACGAAAAATATAAATAATTGATGCGACTATAAGGCCAAAGAAAAAGGACCAAATTAAAATAGGCTTTTCGGCTAACAAATAACTAACTAATTGTGCAAGAGAAACAATGCTAAACACAATTCCACTGAACAGAACTAATAAAAAATTACCATTAATAGCTTGCCAGAATTTAGCGGGGCCCTGTGTTTTTAATATATTTAAGGAACGTAAATTAATTGACCTAATAGAATCCAGGAGCTCTTCATAAATACCACTGATAAACGCAATAGTACCGCCAGATACACCGGGCACCACATCTGCAGCCCCCATCGCCATGCCCTTTAGGAAAAGTAACAGCCACTGTTTTATTTTATCCATGTGTGCATCAATGTAAGGGCTTGTAGGAAATTAGAATTTAGCGAGTAGTTCCACTGAGGAGAGGAACAAAACGTACAGTCTCAACCACTCGCTCTTCAAACTTGGAGCTGTCGCCATCACGGGTGATCACACGCAGTTCCTGCTCATCACCAGGGCCCACAGGAATCACCAAAATACCATTGGGGGCTAACTGATGAAGCAGTTCTTCAGGCACCTCATGGGGAGCCGCAGCACTAAGAATGCCGTCGTAAGGGGCGTAATCTGGTAAACCGAAGCCTCCATCACTGTGGTAAAGCCTCACATTGCGCAAACCTAGCTGACGCAAACGCTCCCGGGCTTTATCTTGCAATGGTTTAATGCGCTCAACACTGTAAACCTGCTCCACAAGCTGAGCCAACACCGTTGCCTGGTAACCAGAACCGGTACCTATTTCGAGTACTTTTTTGCGCGGCCCAAGGGATAATAGGATTTGAGTCATTAAGGCGACGACATAGGGCTGAGAGAGTGTTTGGCCAAAACCAATAGGCAATGCTGTATCTTCATAGGCACGATGTGAAAGTGCTTCATCTAGAAACAAGTGACGGGGTGTCACGCGAATGATATCCAATACCCGCTGATTACTGATGCCCTGATCTTTGAGCCGCTGGATAAGACGTTCCCGAGTCCTCTGGGAAGTCATACCAATGCCACCGAACTCAACCGTATTCACCCTATAAAGCCCCTGTTATTTTTTCTCGTTATTTTTGCAAGCCGAACTATACCATAGCGTACAGATCACAACACTTTCAGTGACTTTAATACAGGTTAAGCAGTGAGCTCTGGAGCAGGTGATTTCAACTGTATTAGCTCTCTCAACACTGAAGTAGCAAAACAACCTGAAGACAAAGTAAACGATAGCTCCAAATCTGTTGCTGAACCCTTATCCGAGGGCAACCACTGCCAACTCAGTCCCCCTGGATTTAATACCAAAGGGCGTCGTTCCTGCTGTAACCCGCTAAACTCCAAAGCATTAGTCCAATCTTGCCAATCTGATAACACCGATTGCTCAAATTCACGTACAGCCTCAGGTACATTGCTTCTACCTCGGCCCCAAAGAGGCCCAGTA
>Ga0209345_10003180_pt1 | contig 17130 bp, 17 predicted proteins | sample Cruoilmetagenom7_FD_187294 | JGI IMG/M metagenome (GOLD analysis project Ga0209345, IMG submission 187294) | Oil polluted marine microbial communities from Coal Oil Point, Santa Barbara, California, USA - Sample 7 (SPAdes) (version 2) | ecosystem: Environmental > Aquatic > Marine > Oil seeps ...
GCACATGCTGCCAACACCATTATTGTGATTAGCAATGGTATTAATTTTAAATTCTTACGCATGATTATCTCCTTAAGTTTTTAGACTTTTTATCCTTACTATTATATTTACAGTCAACCTATAAAATAAGTTGCCTGCTTCATAGACTAGCTTGTTCGGGCAGATATTCATCAATTTATCTTCTACTCCTGTACCTCCTCTCTTTCTCTTATCTATTCCCCTGGTTTATCCTATGACTCCGTCATTATTGGATAAGCATCATCCAATGCTAAAATACTGTGTACAGTTTGTTCGTCGCAGATGAGGCCATTTATCCATTTTCCACGGATTGCTCCCAGCAGAGGGGCTGCCTTGTCTGCACCTCCTGCTAGGGCGATTGCATACTTTGCATCACGTATACTTTTTAAATTGATGCCGATCAATCGTTGTTCAAAAGCTGAACTAATTTCATGGCCGTGAATGTCAAAGAAACGTCCGCAGATGTCACCTACAACTTTTCCTTTCAATTCCTGCAATTCATGTTCTTGAATTAGGCCAAAACGGGTATAGACTAGATCGCTTTCGATTGAGCCGATGCCAAACAGGAAAATGTCTGCTTCGTTAGCAATAGCTAATGCATCTGACAGCATCGGATTTGTTCGCAAGAATTCTTTGGCTGACCCAGAACCGATTCCTAAGATTGCTGGTGCGCTCAGGTAATGCACTTTTCCGCCAAGCTTCTCTGCTGCGACCCGTGCAATTTCGTTGTAATCAATCTTGTGAGCTTCATGACCTAAGTTGCCCATTGCTTGGATTACGGAAATTCCGGTAATTTTACGCTCAGGCAGTGCTCTGACCATGGCTTCCAATGTGCGTCCACAACCCAGAGTTACCTGTTGACCTGGCTGCAGAGTTTCGACTAAAAAATTCGCCGCATAGCGGCCGATATTTGCCCGGATGATCTCGGGGGCTTGTTCAAATATGGGGGTAATCAGAATGTGTTTAAGATGAGGATATCGTTTTTCCAGAACTTGGTTGATGTCGGAAGTCTGGCTGGTCTCATCGATAATACGGATCTGCACAATACCCTGATCGCGCGCTTCTGTTAAATAGCGTGAAACTTGACTACGTGAGATGCCCAGTTGCTGGGCGATCTCTGCCTGGGTATGGCTTTCAAGAAAATACGCCTTGGCTACTTCAATTAGTTTAAATCTCTTTTCGTCCATAATAGCACATATGTGCATGCACATATGTATATACACTATACGTCTTTTTTCCTAAAAGTCAAGCAATTGTATTGTCAAGCTCCCAGATTTAGGTCCACTTTTTAGTGGACACAAAAAATTATATGTGAAAAAATGAGTCGCCTTTCCTCTTTACGTGCGCAATCCCTATAAAAATATTGGACACGGTGGACATAAAGAGCAGCTGACTTTTAATCAGGAAGTTGAATATTCTAATCCGCGGGTAACTGATATCCTTCTTTAAATATCTTCAAACAGGCGTCCACTACCTCAGGGTCTAGCAGCCTTCCCCTGTTTCGATCCCCTGCGTCTCATACCAGTTCAAGTCAGCCAGGACGCCGTTCTTCAGGAATACCGCATAGCGCTGATTGGCGGGGAAGTAGTGTGTGTGAATGGTAACTGACGAACCTTTCACAACAGATAGGACATCCCAGGCAGGAACCCCAGCACCTAGATTGTTGTACGTCGTTTTGCTATTTTGGACCTCTTTCCTTAGTCTAATTTCGACTTAGTTTAGTGTCCAGTTTTTGGGATCCATTAAATGAATCAATATTAGGTGAATAAGTAAGAAAGCAAGAGAAACATGATCAAATGATAAACAAGATCAGTGTGAAGGAGATGGAAGACCCCTTTAGGGGTATAGCTAAGTAACCGATGCGTGAAGCTTGAACGAAGTGAAAGCAGTACTTTTAGGCACTGCCAGTAACAAGCCCTTATGGGGCTGTGTCATGCCACCCGTATAGCGGGTGGCATGATTTAATTGAGTGTTACTTTTATTGGTTTCGGTTATAGAAGAGATTATAGGTTCTGAACCCATCGTTGATATTGTAGAAAATGATTTTGATCTTTTCCTGCCATTGCAATTCATCAGGGATGGTTAAGGTAACAGTAAACGAGTTGCCTTCAGCAGTGTTGATGCCGGCCACTTCATACAACGTGATTGCTGTGGAGGCGCCGTCTTGCATGAATACGGCAAACCGCTGATTCGCGGGGAAGTAGCGCGTCTGCACAGTGACAGATGCCCCCTTCACTGCAGATACGATATCAAAGGTGGGAAAACCAGACGGCAGGTTATTATATGTGGTTTCGTTGCTGGTGTATGTGTAGGTAGTGTTCGAAGCGCCGGAAGCGGTTTCGTTATAGAACCAGTTGTAAGTGTAATATTTGGATTCAGTCACACTTTCAAATCGAATTGCCACGACATCTTCATTTGCCAATTCATCCGGGATGTAGAACTTCGCCAGGAATGAGCCGCCTCCACCAGTAGTTACCTTTGAAACCAAATAACCGTTGATGCCCTGTGTTCCGTTATATCCCATAAATACATGGAATGTATGGTTCGCAGGAAAACCAGATGTTTGGATAGTAACTGACTCATTCTTAACTACTGCTGCAATCGAAGTGTCTGGGGCAGCAGCCTGCGCGGGTGCAATCATGGTTGCAGTCATAATGATCGCTAACATAAGTGCTATTCTTTTATTCATAACTTCCTCCTCAATAATAATTAAACTTTTCTGAGTTCATTGACGATCAGGTAGTCCGCTTAAAATGCTATGATGCATAATTGTGTACATCTATTATAGCCATTTCAAATAGAATATCAATCATCTGTTATTGTTTATAGGTGCAAGAACTGTGCCGATAAATTAATTTTCCAAATCCAAAGTGCCCTCGTTGACATACTGCGTGAGTTCGTCCACGCTCAGGTTTTTAATGCCTAATTTATCGATTGTACGTCCCCGTCGGTAGTAATCTGTATGATGGATGATGCATGCCAGGCGGATAATGCTGTCCATCGCCCGCACCAAAATGCCATACTGTTTGCCGATTGATGCGATTGGCATTAAGCTCATCGGTACATCCTCAAAGATATAGCGGTGGGTGAGAGTTGGTGGGGCTTTAATACCATAATATCCACTCTGATTGTGAATCGATTCATACAGATTGTTTCCTTTGACGTTGTATGCTAATTCCAGCCATTCCACACCTGTTCGGGCGCGGATGCCCAATGCGGAAGCAACGGTTACCCGTTCACGATCCAGCGCTTCCAAAACGGTCGCAACGGATGGGGTTACGCCGTCGATATAAAATTCAAAATCACCGTGAGTAGATTCGATTCTCCCTGCATTCAGGATCGTTAGCGCAGGGTGAAAGATAGCTCCCATATTATTCATCCCGGTATGGAGTACGTTTATCCCATCGATGAATTGTGGGTACACGTCTTCAATTGCTTTTAACACTTCTTCTGTGTGTGTTGCAGGCAGTGCCGCTATTGGAACAGCCTCTTTGATGCGGAAAATGCGCCCCTGCGCGGGTCCATCCGCGCGGCTGGCATAAATGAAGGTTTCCGCTTCTGCCAGGATGATCTTAGCTGTGTTGCCTTCTTTTCGGCGCGTCATATCAAACTCGATCGCGCCGAGCGTTCTACCGGGATTCAGGATGATGATCTGTCCGTCTTTCATGTGAGGAGCCATCACTTTTGCCAGATCGGCATGCGCGGATGAAGGGACCACCAACATCACCACTTCTGCATCACGAAGGGCTTCCTCCATGTCAGAGGTGGCCAGTTTTATTGAGCCGAATCCATGCGGTCCGGATGGATAGCTTTCTAGTTCGATCCCTTTGCGTTTTGCCAGGACCTCGATCCGGGAGTACGTGCGGTTGTAAACTGTTACTTCTTTTCCCATCAAAGCCAGATGAGCGGCCATTGATTTTCCGCCGTGGCCGGCGCCGACTACTGTATATCGTGTTGGGTATGCCATTTTATCCTCCAATTCTTATAAAAACTTTTTGAGTCGTTGTGTTTCTGTGATTTTGTCCCCTTTTCTGTCAACAGCTTCACATGCGCCATTGATGATCCGTGTCTGGATTGTACCAGGCGCGAAAGGATTGTTTTTTAAATGAGGTGCGTCCAATATCCCACTGGAAACTGCTCCTGCCAGACTATCCGGGTCTGTAAATGGGTCACAATCAATGTTTTTTGCTAAATTACTAATCGCGGTGAGCGTAATGCGTGCTTCACTGATAAGTTCATCTTTTCGTTGCTGGATGGCAGCATCTTTCAGCATGTCTGGCTGTCCTTTGAGTGCGTTCTCGATCGAACGCCGTGCCATCTGACAGGCGTCAATGATGTCGTCAGCGGTTGCGGCATGGTGCGCTTCTGTATGCCCGACCACATGCAGGATGTGCGGCCGCAGAGCCATCTGTAAATACACACTGGCTGCCAGATGTGCTCTTGCGGCATTTTGCTCTAAAGGATAACTGAGCAGGCCTGTACGTGTTTGCCGCCAAACTCGGAAAGATTCATTTTCTAGCTCCTCACTCAAGGTAAGCGCCGCGCTCATTTTTGCCAGGTCCATTGCATCTGAGGTGCCGGGTGGGCTATTGAACATCATCTGCGCGATAAAATCCTGTACACCGAATGCGCGTGCGGTATAGGCGGATAGGTACGCGGAAACCACAAAGATCACATCCGGCGCATCCCGCATGCCCCAGTGGTGCGGTTCGTTCACTTCTAATGGAAAGCCACGCTCCCCATAAAACGCCATCACTTTCTGGTGCTCACGAATGCTGCCAGTCAAGTCCCATGGTCCCCGCCCATCCATCTGGTTGAACCACAGCAGAGGGATTGCTGGCCAGGCGATGTGAATGGTATCAATATACATCTGTGCCAATTCAAGAAAATCATCTGTCCCGGAATAGGTGCGCATTAATGGGAAATTCCCACGTCGGCTGGCGTTGAACAAGTCCCGGTAATCCTGAGGGCTGCGTACTGGAACACCCCCTGCGCCTGTCTGCCGGATGTCCTGCTTTTCTGGGTGGAAAAAGTTTGCCTGGGCATCTTGATCGATACCCAGCGAAACGATATCTAAGACTTTTGAATCCGCTATATTTTTGATCCCCTCTCGCGTGGCTTCCATTGTTGGCAGACCGAAATGATGTCGCAGGAGGGGGTATGGCGCTTTCCATTTTATACGGTCTATAGTGGTTTGGGGATAATGGATTTCTTGTGCGGTTTGCGCGGATTCTCCTTTGAGAAATGCCAGTACTTCCTCATAAGTCTGTGTACCGTCAAAAACAGCGTCAAAAAACCCTAATTTTTCTGCCCGCTCCGCTACCGGGGGCGTTCCGCCAAAAGCGAATTGCATACCCTCTTCGCGCAGGGTGTCTGCGCTTTCGGCGAATTGTGCCAGCAGAAGCTCACCTGTTTCTGGCGTCAAACGGTAAGAAATAGCCAAAAGATCCGCCTTCTCAGTTTCTGCGGCTTGGATGGCCTGTTTGATCGAGACTGCTGGTCCAAGAAAAATAGTCCGCCACCCTGCTTGCTCTGCTATTTTAAGAAAATTGAGTACACCAGCAACATGGACGCATTCTCCTAAGGCACCCGCTACTACTGTTTTATGTTTTTTATTATCCATAAGTTTCTTTAATAAGCATATAATATTTGGTAACCTAAATATACACGAAATTATTAATATGGAAATAATAAAGAAAGAAAAATTAATCGAAATCTGCAGGGATCTCATCAAAATACAAACAGTAAATCCACCTGGAAATGAGCAAAAACTCGTTGATTATTGCCAGGACTTTTTAAAACAAACTGGTGCTGAACTAGAAGTGATACATCACTCGCCTACACGCAGTTCATTAATTGCTAAGTGGAAAGGAAGAACTGAAGGTAAACAGTTCTTGTTTGTTGGTCATGCCGATACCGTGCCGCCAGGCAATATTGAAAAATGGACATACAATCCTTTTGAAGGGGTTGTTAAAGATGGAAAGATTTTTGGACGTGGTGCCTCAGATATGAAAAGTGGGATTGCTACATTGTTGTTGGTGCTAATGAACCTGAAAAAAAAGCAACCAGAAAATACAATCATTTTTGCTTTGACAGCTGATGAGGAAAGTGGAGGTTTGGGGGCGAGATCTCTCTTGAATAAAGCAGATATACTAAAACCGGATTTCATTATGATTCCTGAACCAACAGACAATCAAATCTCTATAGCTGAAAAAGGCGTTTTATGGCTTCGGTTAATTACGTATGGAAAGATTGCCCATGCTTCTATGCCGGATATGGGGGTTAATGCAATTGAAAAAATGATAAAAGGTTTGAATACTATTGATTTGAATCAATTTCAAACTGAAACCCATGATTTATTAGGAACCTTTACCGCGGCAATTACGACTTTCAAAAGTGGGATAAAGGTTAACATCATACCAGATCAATGTGAACTTCAAATGGATATTCGTACGCTGCCTGCGCAAGATCAACAAGAGATTATAAATATCATAAACAATAATTTAAGTCAGGTTGCTGATATTGACCCACGTTTTAATTTTCAAATGGAGATAACAAATCAACGGCCTGGCATTGAATCAGATTGCGATCAACCATTTGTCAGGCAAATAATCGAACAGATTAGAGAAATAAAACAGAATGCAGAATGTATTGGAGTGAAATATTTTACCGATGGGGCAATACTTGTCCCTTATTTTAAAGTACCTTTCGTTATTTGTGGTCCTGGTGATCCTAGGCAGGCACATTCAGTGGATGAATACGTAGATATTAATAAATTGTTTATTTCGTATAAAATTTATAGCCATTTACTCAAATACTTGGCATTTAAAAAACACCTTCCTTAAAAAATGTTGACAATATTTTCCGTTTTTGTTATATTGTTTATACGCGAATTAAACGATTACGTAAACGATTATAATTAAAGAAGGATCTTTATGACAATCATGAAAGATGTAGCTAAGAAAGCTGGTGTCTCGGTTGCGACGGTAAGTCATGTAATTAATAATACGCGTATTGTAAGCGAATTAACGAAGGCGAAAGTAAAAACTGCTTTGGAAGAGTTGAATTACCAACCTAATGCAGTTGCAAGAAGTCTTCGTAGAAAAGAATCCATGATAATCGGTTTGATTATTCCCGACAACACAAATCCTTATTTTGCTGAAATAGCATGGAGCATTGAGTATGCCAGTAAGAACCAAGGATATAGTGTCATTTTGTGCAATTCTGATGGAGATATAAACAGGGAATCTTCTTGTTTGGATGTCCTTATCGAAAACCAAGTCGATGGCATCATCCTTGTTGCTGCTGGAAAGAGTTCGGATAAAATTCAAAAACTTGTAGAGCGAAAAATGCCGTTAGTGATGGTAGACAGAGATAGTCCAAATGTGAGAACTGATTCAATCCAGATCAATAATGGTATGTGTGGTGGGGTAGCAGTAGAATATTTGATAGCTCTTGGACATCAAAAAATTGCTTGTATAACTGGACCGCGTGATGTTACCCCCAGTTTTGATCGTGTTGATGGATACAAGAAAGCTTTATCTAAAAACAAAATATCGATAAAAGATGCGTATATCATCAAGGGTGATTTTAAACCGCATGGCGGATATCTTGCTGGCTATAAGCTGTTAGAAATGGAAGATCCACCCACTGCTGTTTTTGCTTGCAACGATTTAATGGCTTATGGCGTGATGCGTGCAGCTACCGAAAAAGGAATAAATTGTCCAGACGACTTATCAGTTGTTGGGTTTGATGATATTTATTTATCAACTTATATAAATCCACCGCTCACAACTATCAAACAGCCGCGTATTGAAATGGGGGAAGAAGCAGTTTCCTCGTTATTACAACGGATAAAAAACCCAGATCGATTGGCGAGAAATATCATTCTTGAAGCAGGCCTAGTTATTAGGTCTTCAACGAAAAAAATCAAATAGCGTTTAGATATAAACGGATAGAAAGGAGGCAATTGATAAAAATAGACACAAAATGTAGGTAATGTATGTATTGAAAAATAAAAAAATGGAGTAGAAAAATGAAAAGAAAAATTTATTTAGTTTTATCAGTGTTGTTGGTAGCTAGCGTAATTGTTGCTGGTTGCTCACCAGTTGCTGAACCAGTTGCAGAAGAAGCAGTTGTTGAAGAAGAAGCAGTTGTTGAAGAGGAATCGTCTGCTGAAGTTGAAGAAGCAGTTGAGAGTGAATTTCCTCAGGCGGAACAGAATTGGCGAATTGCTTTCATTCCCCAACTAATCGGCATTCCTTATTTTGATGCCATGAAAGCGGGTGGAGACCGTGCCGCAGAGGCATTCGGTGTCACATATATGGATGTCGGATCCCCAGAAGCAAGTGCAGCGGAACAAGTACGATTGATTGAGAATTTGATTCAACAAGAAGTTGATGCGATCTCCATTTCTGTTCTCGATGCTGTATCTCTAAATCCTGTTATGCAGCGTGCGGAGGAAGCTGGCATCGTTGTATACACTTCAGATAGCGACAGCCCTGACAGTGTTCGCGATGTATATGTCGCGCAATCAATGGATATTGATCTTGGCTACAAGTTGATTGATACTTTAGTTGACCTTATGGGCGGTTCTGGTCAGATTGGTATCGTCTCTGGAGAATCCACAGCTACCAACTTAAACGCATGGATCACATATATGCAAGAACGCGTTGAGATGGAATATCCAGACGTAGAAATTGTGGACGTCCGCTATACGACGGGTGGAAGCACTGAAGATGCGCTGCGTCAGGCTGAAGAATTAATGACTCGGTTCCCTGATATTACGGGGCTTGTTGCTGTTGCTTCAACCACCGTTCCCGGTGTTGCTCAGGCTATTGAGAATGCTGGTCGAGTGGGTGAAGTGGATGTAATTGGTTATGGATCACCAAACACTGTTCGACCTTATATTAAGAGCGGTGCGATGAGCGCGTCAATTTTATGGGATCCAGAAGCGCTTGGCTACCTAAACGTATGGGCGGGCATCCAATTGCTTGAAGAAAAACCATTCCAGGCAGAGAATGATGTCCCCGGACATGGCCAATCTAAATATTTTGAAGATTTAGAATTGCTACTGCTTGGTGACCCGTTGGTCATAACCGTTGACAACGTTGATGATTTCAATTTCTAGAAAGTAAATAAGTAGGTGGAGAGCTCTAAATGGATAAACCAGTTATATTAAATCTAAAAAACATCTCAAAATCATTTGGTGGTGTGCAAGCCTTGGAAGACATAAGTATCCTGGTTGGAAAAGGGGAAGTGCACGCCATTGTTGGAGAGAATGGAGCTGGTAAATCTACATTAATGAAAATTATTGCAGGGGCTCTCCACCCTGATACTGGTACGATTAATTTCGAGTCACAACAGGTTCATTTTGATGGGCCGCGGGATGCGGCAAATTTAGGGATAGCAATGGTCTACCAGGAACCAATATTTTTCAGGGAATTATCGGTTGTTGAAAATATTTATCTTGGTGATGAAATAAAAAATAAACACGGTGTATTAGATTGGGAGGCCATGACGATAGGTGCAGCGGAAGCCGTACAAAAAATGGGCCTTCCGGTTGATATTATCCGTAAAACCATGTCGGATTTAATGCTTGGATCACAACAGTTGATACTAATTGCGCGTAGCATCCATAAAAATGCGAAGGTTATTATCCTGGATGAACCAACAGCAATTCTAAGTCAGGCAGAAACAGAGTTACTTTTCAAGACCATTAATGATCTTAAAAAGCAGGGCGTAAGTATCATTTATATTAGTCACCGTTTAGAGGAAATTTTTCATATTGCGGACAGAATATCAGTTTTGAGGGATGGGAAAAAAGTAGCAGAATATAAAATAGATGAAGCGACTGAAGATAAATTAGTTTTGTCGATGACTGGAAGAAAATTTTCTTTTGATATTCAAAAGAAACCAAATAATCGAAGAAAAGACCCTGTTCTAAAGGCTAAAGGTTTATTAAGAGCTGGATTTTACCAAAACATATCTTTTGAAGTAAAACCCGGTGAAATATTAGGGTTTTATGGGTTGGTTGGGGCTGGCAGGTCAGAAGTCGTTAAAGCGATTTTTGGGGAAATGCTGCCTGATGATGGAGAGATAATTTTTAAAGGAAAGAAATTCTCTCCCAAAAACAGTCGTGATGCTATTGACAAGAAGATTATTTATGTACCAGAAGATCGGCGCCACCAAGGACTATTTCTGATTAGGGCTATTAAGGATAATTTAACCGCTGGATTATTACGGTCTGTATCTAACAAAATAGGAATTATTAATAATCGTGAGGAAAAGAAATTAGCGCAATCTCAATTAGAACGTTTAAAAATTAAAGCGAGTGCTCTGTCAGCTCATGTTTCAAGTTTAAGTGGTGGAAACCAGCAAAAAGTAGTTTTAGGAAGGGGTTTATCCCATCAACCAGAATTATTAATATTAGATGAACCAACTCATGGTATCGATGTTGGGACAAAAAGTGAAATACATAAGCTGGTTTCGTCATTAGCAGAGAACGGTATAGCTATTATTTTAATATCATCTGAATTGCCAGAAGTGCTTGCTCTGGCAGACAAAATTCTGGTCATGCACGAAGGTAATATGACGGGTTATCTTGATCGGCGTGAAGCAACTGAGGAATTGATTCTTCGGCTTGCGCTTGGCTTAAATAAAAATGGTTAATTGAATTTCTTCAGGAAATAAAGGAAAAAAGATGCAAGAAAAAACAAACAATACAATTGATTATAAAAATAATGATATTCTTTTATGGATAGATGACCATCGTGAAGAAGTGATAAGTTTTTTACAAGAGCTAATCCGTATACCAAGTGTTACTCCGTGGTTCAAGCCGAAAAAAGAGGAGTCTCGTGAAGCGGAAGTACAGGAGGTGATAAAGAAGCGGATGGAAGACATGGGGGCTGAAGTAAAGAGTTGGGAGCCGAATGCAGAAGAGTTGTCGAGATATGAAGGGCGGCCTGGATATTATGCTGACCACAAGTTTGAAGGGCGGCCAAACCAGGTAGCGATTCTAAAGGGAGAAGGGGGCGGGAAATCACTAATGCTGACAGGGCATGTTGACGTTGTTCCTGCGGCTGGGGGATGGAAGGAAGACCCATTTGGTGGGATACGGCGGGATGGAGTTATCTATGGCCGTGGTGCGGTTGACATGAAGGGGGGTATTGCTGCGATGGTAATGGCGTTAGAAGCGATCGTACAGAGTGGCTATAAACTGAAGGGGGATGTATTGGTGGGGACAGTAGTTGATGAAGAGGCTGGTGGTATGGGGACGCTGGATTTGATTGACAAAGGATATAGGGCTGATGCGTGCATATTGACTGAACCGACAGACATGAAGATAGCGCCATTGTGTCGCGGGATTCTATGGGGAAAGCTGATCATTCCTGGGCGAAGTGGACATATAGAATTACCGCAGGGGGATTGGAGGGAAGGAGGGGCGGTAGATGCGATAGCGTTATCACGTGTATTTATGAATCATTTTGATCGATTAAATGCAGATTGGCGAGTTCGCAAGACACACCCATATTTACCGATACCTTGTCAGATATATGTGGCGCAGATCAATGCGGGTGAATATCCTACGGCGTTTGCTAATAAAACAGAGATAGTTTTCAATGCGCAGTATTTACCGCGGGAGAAGGATGAAAAGGGATTGGGGAGCAAGGTAAAAGCGGAGATAGAAGCGTTTGTGGAATCGGTGGCGCAGACAGAAGAATGGCTGCGGGAGAATCCGCCAAAAATAGAATGGCTGATAGATGCTGATTGCGGAGAAACACCTGTATCCCATCCTTTTGTGCAAATGACTTTAAATAACTTGAGTAAACATGGTTTGCTAAAAATTATAGAAGGTGTTTGTGCTCATGTAGATATGGGTTGGTTTGAAACTGTTGGTATTCCGTCAGTGACCATTGGTGCTGGGAATCCACGGATTGCACATCAAAATGATGAAAGTATTAAAGAGGAAGAGTTAATTAAATTAACTAAATATATTGCCACGATGATAACGCAATGGGTAAAAATTCTCGAATGATGGAGAAAAAATCAATGAAAAAAAAGAACGGATTAAGAAAATATATTCCCAAGCCTGACCGCAGAGAGGTATTCACGATTATTCTATTGATCACAGAAATCATAATTTTTTCAATTGTTTCCCCATATTTCTTGAGCTTTAATAATTTGGAAACCGTTTTGCGTAATTCTACTGACTTGGCAGTAGTTAGTATTGGAATGACCATGGTGATGGTGTTGGGTGGTATTGATATATCTATTGGATCATCTTTGGGCGTGGTAGCAATTTTGGTAGGATGGATGTTGCAAGCTGCGATCCATCCAATTCTGGTTGTTTTTGTTGCAATTATTTCAGGAGTTTTGATTGGCACTCTCAATGGATTGTTAGTGACCAAAGCAAGAATTCCGGCAATTATTGCCACTTTAGGTACATCTAACATCTTGCGTGCGATGATTTTTGGCATGCTTGGGGGGAGGTGGTTAACAGGTTTACCTCGTGTATTTGGTCTATTTACAAAAGGTCATATTTTAGGAATACCAATTCCAGTTTTTTTACTAACAATATTTTATTTTTCATTTTGGTTGTTTTTGACATACACACCTGTTGGTCGACATATTTATGCTGTTGGGAATAGTGCTGAGGCTACAAAACTATCTGGTGTAAATACAGATCGCACCATGATATTGGCATTTGCATTGCTGGGCTCTTTAGTTGGGTTTTCTGCCCTTATTTATGTGGGTCGATTAGCAAGCGTTGAAATTACAGTTGGCATTGATTTACCAATGGCAGCCATTGCTGCTTCTGTGATCGGCGGTACTTCAGTAAAAGGGGGAAAAGGTTCAGTGATAGGTACCTTGGCAGGGGTGCTTTTCATTGCCATTATGAAAAATGGTATTGTTCTTTTAGGTATCCCGTCCTTATGGGAAAGAGCTGTTGTAGGGTTATTGATTATAGTTTCAGTGTTGGTTGATCTAGTTGTTGGAATTAGATTAGAGAAAAAGCAACGCGAGCAATTATCAAAACAGCGTATGCAGGTATCAAAATATTTTGTGGTAGAAAGGAATTAAATCAACAACATGGTAAATAATTTTGTTCGTCTGCTTAGTAATCGTGTGATTTTTCTGGTTCTTCTGCTAATTGTAGTAACAATTATCATGTCGATAATTAGCCCATATTTCTTTGATTGGGGCAATTTTATAACAATGACAAGATTTGGTGCAGTACTTGTATTAGTTGGATTAGGCCAATCCCTGATAATTCTCGGCGGTGGCGCAGGGATAGATTTATCAGTTGGATCAATGATTAGTTTGTCCGGTGTACTGTTTGGTATTTTTGTAGGGCTTGGTATTAATGAATGGGTGGCCGCTCTTATGACGGTTTTTTTTGGTGGACTATTAGGATCTATAAATGGCGTAACAATTGCTCTGTGGAATTTACCACCATTAATTGGCACATTAGGAACTATGTATGCTTATGCAGCTCTGGCACTTGTGATAACTAATGGTGTTCCATTATCAGGGTTTTCTGAAGGATTTTCATTTTTGGCTAATGGCAAGGTATTAGGATTGCCAACTCAAATAATATTAATTGTGATTCCTGTCTTTCTAATTTTGCTTTTCATTATGGAAAGAACTAACTTTGGACGTTGGATTTATTTAGCAGGGGTGAATGAAGAGGCAGCACAGTTTTCTGGTATTCAAGTAAAGCGTGTAAGATTTATCCTTTACGCCATCAGCGGTATTCTTGCAGGATTCTCTGCGGTAATTTTCTCTTCATGGTTCATGGCCTCCAGACCTGATGTGGGTAATGGTATGGAGATGAAGGCGATTACTGTGGCTGTTTTAGGCGGAATTGATATTTTTGGGGGAGTTGGAAATCTGGTGGGTACTATGTTGTCAGTAGCCATTGTAACCATGATTGCTTCGGGATTGCAATTGGCAAACATTAATACTATTTGGCAACTTGCGGTTTTAGGTTTTATTCTACTGGGATCAATTGCATTAAATCAATTGTTTGTAAAAAACCAATTAAAATTATAAGAAAGGAAAATATTAACATGAAAATAAAATTCTTATTAGCAGGGGAATCGTGGATGTCATCCAGTACGCATTTTAAAGGGTGGGATTTCTTTTCAAGTACGATGTATGAAACAGGTGTGGAATATTTAAAACCGGCATTCGATGGGACGGATATCGAGTTCATCCATATGCCCAGTCATATCGCATCAAAAGAGTTTCCGTCTTCAATGGATGCACTGAATGAGTTTGATGTGATTGCGCTGAGTGATATTGGTGCCAACACGCTGCTACTGCCACCTGAAACCTGGGTGGGCGGTCAGCCGTTTCCAAATCGGCTGAAACTGATGGCGGATTGGGTGCGTGAAGGCGGAGGGCTTCTTATGTGTGGTGGGTATTATTCTTTCGCTGGAATATATGCAGCTGCCAAATATTACCGCTCTCCTATCGAACCTGTTTTACCGGTGGATATCTACACATTTGATGACCGCGTTGAATCACCCGAAGGTGCGCTGCCCGAGATCGTTGACCCAAAACATGCAGTTGTGAAAGGGATGGGTGAAAAATGGCCGGCACTTTTGGGATTCAATGAGCTTAAACTTAAGCCATCTGCGCACTTGATCGCTCGGGTTGGACAGCACCCATTATTGGCAACTATGGACGTAGAAAAAGGCCGTTCCCTCATCTGGGCATCTGATATTGGTCCCCATTGGTGCCCGAAGGAGTTCGCCGAGTGGTCTGGATACTCTAAATTATGGCTAAACGTTGTGAGATGGTTGGCGGGAAAAGAAGACAGCTAAAAATATTAATTAAAGATTGGGAAGATTATGACTGAGCAGAATAAGATGCGCGATTTGGTGATTACGGGGTTGATGGGAGCAATAGCTATGGTTTTAGGATGGACACACTGAGGCTTCATTCCCTGGTTTAGCGGAGTGTCGCTGACCATCATGCATGTACCAGCGGTCATTGCCGCAGTCATCGTGGGACCTGTTTCGGGCATGGCGGTTGGGCTGATCTTTGACATATTCAGCATGGTCGAGGCAGCGGTTGCTCCGAGCGGACCTGCGGATGTGTGGTTCACCAATCCCTTGTTATCTGTATTATCGCGTTTATTCATTGGGCCTGCGGTCTAGTTAGTATGGTTGTCATTGAAACGTTGGGAACCGCTCGCCCTACTTACCGCTGTGCCCTAATTACCGGGCGGCGTATGCGATCTCGTCTCCAATATACTGGTTGAAGATCTGGTTCTCTGGCTGCTGGAAAGATAAGCCCACGCGTTGGCGCAGTGATTGTGTATCAAGTCGTTGATAATTCAAGTCTATCCCAAACACGGATAAGTCCCCGGATTGCGCTCGCAGCAGACCGTTGAAATGCTGCAGGAGTGTTGACTTTCCTGACCCGGTAGCTCCGATCAACCCATGCATGTTTCCAGAACCGATGGAAATGGAGAGAACATCAAGCGCTTGATGTTCCAGTGGGGTTCCAAGCATGTATCTGTAACGCAGATTATTGGCTGTGATAATTGATTCAATAAACGTTGTTCGTTTTTGTAGATGTGATGGCGCGCTTTGGCTTCCCTCATAGTGGGGGATGTGATTAAATAAATCTTGATTTGTCAGGATATCATCTGGAAGGGGTGGGATGAAGGGCCCAGCGTTTTTGATGCTGTCAAAGCGGCTGGTTTCTCTAACACAACTTTCTCAACGTTCTGGTTGAATACCTGACGGAGGGAGTCGTCCATAACGATTTTTCCCTTGTCCATTACGATCACCCGTTCTGCTTGTGCGGCTTCTTCCATAAGGTGCGTAATTAATAGAATGGTCGGCCCCCTGCTGATGCAGTGCCTTGGCTTGTTTCAGCACCATTTCACGACCCGCGGGGTCAAGCATGACGGTCGTCTCGTCAATTATTAAACACAGCAGACGCATAGCAAGCAACCCAGCCAATGTCAGTCGTTGGGTTTCGCCTGCTGATAACAGATATGATGGCCTGTTTCGATAATCAGACAGACTGCTGGCTGACAGTGCGAATGTTACCCTGCTGCGGATCTCGTCTGCCGGGAGCCCTAAATTACCTGGCCCGAAAGCCACGTCTTCTTCCACTGTGGTTGCCACGATCTGGTCTTGAGGTCTCTGGAAGATCATCCCGATCTGTGTGCGGATAGCAGCGTGGTTACCGGGATCACGTGTATCCATTCCATCGATTTGCACGGTTCCGCTGTTGGGGATGAGCAGTGCGTTTAGTAATATCCTAATGTGCTTTTCCCTGAACCATTCGCGCCGATGATCGCAATAAATTCACCGCTTTTGGATAATCAGGTTGATATTGCTGAGCGCCCGAATTGGTTCAGTGTGCCGTGGTTGATATTGGAATGATGCATTAAGTACCTTGATCAGTGCAGCCATTAGGGATATTTTATCTGACTTAAGGAAAGTTAATGGATGTATTTAAAAATATGTTGGCTTAGCAAGCGTATGGAGATGACCATTATTACTTTATCAAGAATGGAGAGCGTTTTTCCGGAGCTGTAACTTACCAGATCACTGTGCAAATTAACTAAACAGGTGGTTTTCTATTAATCAATCATAAAAGATGAATCATAATAGAAAAGATGAGTGAACTTTTTAATTGTTAATAAATCTCAGCAAACCCACAGCTCTTCTCGCATCCATTCCATGATCTCTTCTTTCGAAGGGATCCGCCCGTGTGACTTGACCTTCTCGTCGATCACCAATGCAGGAGTTTCCAGGATTTCATATTGCATGATCTCATTCATAGTCTTTACTTTAGTGAACTCCACCTCAATCCCTAAAGTGTTCGCTGCTTCACGCGTGGTTTGTTCCAGCTTTTCGCATCTTGGGCAGCCCCCACCTAAAATCTTTATCTTCATTTTGCTAATCTCCTTTTGTAATAGATTTTCGTCTCTTATGTATTAATTAATTGTTTCCACCAGTAATAAAACCCGAGATTTAAAGTGGATATGCTCATACAGCCAAACTTTGTGGAATTATCGGGTTTGATTTGGAAACAAGTACCTTTGTTCATGAAATAAACCATCCAAATAATAATCCGGAAATA
>Ga0209345_10003181_pt1 | contig 17129 bp, 18 predicted proteins | sample Cruoilmetagenom7_FD_187294 | JGI IMG/M metagenome (GOLD analysis project Ga0209345, IMG submission 187294) | Oil polluted marine microbial communities from Coal Oil Point, Santa Barbara, California, USA - Sample 7 (SPAdes) (version 2) | ecosystem: Environmental > Aquatic > Marine > Oil seeps ...
GGAATAATAATCCCACCAGCAGTTTTGGTTTCTTCTGCCACGCGCTTTACCAGCACACGGTCATGTAGAGGACGAAATTTCATCAATTTTCTCTCAGTTTCAGTTGACATCCAGTCCGGCGAGCAAGTTTAGCACTCACATCTCCCGACTGCTAATAAAGGGGAGATAAGGACGGTAAGGGTGAGAGTCAAGGATATGACCGCTGAAACTTAATTAAGTCCACGGCTCATTTGTTTTCGAGCAGACATATGGCACGCTAATACCCCCGCCATACATCCTTCACATGTTTGATGCGTAAGCCTTGCACGACGAACACCGCGTCGAAACGGATGGTTTTGTTTTCCCATTTTGTGTGTTTGGCTTGGTAGTAATATGCGGCTTCTTCTATGCGGGATAGGTTGGCATTGTGGAGGGCTTCTTGCGCTAGGGTGAATGTAGGTCTTTGTTTGACCTCGACAATGGCCAATATATTGCCCCTTAACGCAATCAAGTCGATCTCGCCGTGAGGTGTTTTTTGACGTTCTTCCAGTATTGTGTAACCCTTAAACCTCAGCAGCCAAGCTGCGAAAGTTTCGGCGCGGCGACCTCTTTGCTCAGCTTGCTTTCTGGCGGCTTTATTCATCTTTCAGTTTGAGAGCCACGGCGTAAACGTCACGTTTTTTGTGGCCGCTCTGCTCTGCTATTTGTGTGGCGGCACGTTTAACGCCTTCCGTTTTTATCAGCGGTACAAGTGCGGCGCAGATGGTGTCTTCATCCCACTTTTCTTGTGCTTCTGGTGGGGCGATAATGACAACGATTTCGCCGCGAAGGGGCGTCTCCTCAACACGAGCAATCAACTCACTCATAGAGCCTCGCAAAATTTCTTCGTATTTTTTTGTAAGTTCGCGGGCAATGGCGACTTGTCTATCACCCAACACGGCGAGCATATCGGTCAAACAGGCTTTGATGCGCTTAGCGGTTTCGAAATATATCAAACTTGCAGGCACAGTTTCGACTTCGCGCAAGGCCGTGCAACGTGCAGCAGATTTAGGCGGTAAAAAACCTGCAAACATAAACCGCGCAGGCGACAAACCCGAGCTAACTAATCCCGCCAAGACCGCACTGGCACCCGGTGCAGCAAATACGGGCAAATCTTCGGCGATACAGGCACGCGCTAATTTATAGCCGGGATCGTTGACCAACGGCGTGCCTGCGTCGCTTATTAAGGCTACTGATTTTCCTACTGATATAGCGCGAATTACGTTGGGTAGTTTCTTTGCCACATTATGGTCATGATAGGCACTTACAGAAGCTTTGATGTTATAAGCATTGAGCAAAATTCGTGCGCGGCGGGTGTCTTCGGCCAGCACCAAATCGGCGCTGGTCAGTATATCAAGGGCGCGCAAAGTAATATCGCGTAAATTGCCAATGGGTGTAGCAACGATATACAGTCCGGGCGCAAGCGCGCCAACTTTAAGCGGGATGGGCTGTATTTGTATCCCGTTTTGGGATTGCGCTTGGTTGTTTGCGCTTATAGGGTCTGTATTATTATCGGGCACAATATGTGTTCTCAAATTTGGAATTATTTATGTCAGTTTACGAGCATGTTACCACAAAAGCGAGAGGCTTTATTCTTGGACCCTGGATTTTGGGGTTTTGGCGGTTTATCAGCGCTTTCATTATCGGGGGCGTTTTACTGACCGCTTGTGCGACTACGCCAGCGCCGCAATATCCAAACCAAGAATACCCCGTTCCGGGGCAAAGGCCAGTTATCGACCGACCTGACCCACAAAGGCCAGATATTGAAGCGCCAGACACGAATAACCCCGGGGACAAGCCAAAGCGAAAAGATGAAACAGTTGGCCTTCATCCCGCGTTTATGGCTGGCAAAGACATCAAGCGTGTCGCGATTTTGTTGCCTTTTTCTGCAAAATCCAACGCCCTTCGCACAGAAGCGGGTTCCATGTTACAGGCGGCAGAAATGTCAGTCTTTGACAAAGACAGCGACAATATATTACTAATCGCTCTCGATAGCAAAGGTACCCGCGAAGGCGCGTCAGCGGCGGCACGGTCTGCTATTGATCAAGGTGCAGATATTATTATCGGTCCTATTTTGGCAAGCTCAGTAGAAGCGGCAGGCAAGGTCGCGCGTATTTCCGGTGTGCCGATTATCGGGTTTTCAACAGATACGTCCGTGGCAGGAGGTGGTGTCTATTTGCTCAGCTTCCCACCTGAAGCAGAAGTGACCCGTATCACGAAATTTGCAGCTGAAGCCGGGGCGACAAAATTTGCATTTCTTGGGCCCGAATCCACTTATGGCAAACGCGTACTAAATGCTTACACTCGTGAAGTTAGATATTTGGACGGCATCATGGCAGGGGTTGAGACATATGCAGGTAAAGACATCACAGTGATGCAGGAACCTGCTGCGCGTTTGGCAGGCATGTTCCCATCGCCGGAAGAAACAGAAGAAAACCCTGAATATGATGACCCATACCATGTTGTGCTTCTGCCCGAAGGTGGCACAGCCTTGCGTTCACTGGCACCGCTTTTGACATTTTACAATGAGAACACCCGCCATGTGCAGATACTCGGCACGGGCCTGTGGAACCGCGATGAGGCGGCCAAAGAGCCGGCCTTAGCAGGTGGTATTTTTGCGGGCCCCGATCTTGATGGGAAAACTACATTCAATGCTAATTATGATGCAATTTACGGTGAAGAGCCATCCAGATTAGCATCTCTGGCTTATGACGGCTTATCCATTGCGGCTTTTGTAGCAGAAGGCGTGACAGACGGCGAAAACGACGAGCGGACAGAACGCCTTATTGATCCGGCAGGGTTTTTCGGTGTGGATGGTCTGGTGCGGTTTACCCCATTTGGTACACCGGAACGCGGTCTCGCGGTTTACCAAATAAAGGGCGGACGCTTTGTTGTCATTGACCCTGCCCCAAAATCGACAGACGGTGCTTTCTAGGGCAGTGCATTCTGAAGTGAGCTTTTTAAGCCAGTAACTCGTGGCAAAGTGTATCAAGCACGAAGCGGCCTTTGGGGGTAGCGCTTAGGCGATCGCCATGTAGGGAGAGCAAACCTGCATCCACATATTGTTTGATTGTTTCTGGCGCAAGGTCATGTCCGGAAATTTGTTTGTAACGCGATAGACTTATGCCCGCATTTATCCGCATACCCATCAATACATATTCCTCAGCCCACCCTTCTGAACTTAAAATTTCTTGTTCTGCGATACCGTGGCCATATTCACTTACACGCACAATATAATCTTGGGGTTTGAGGGCAGAAATCGTTGCGTTACGGTTGCCATCCGTAGTCAACCGCCCGTGCGCGCCGGGGCCAATGCCTACATAATCACCACCTTGCCAATATAATAAATTATGGCGCGAGCGGGCGTCTTTGTTTTTGGCAAAACTAGAAACTTCGTATTGATCAAATCCACTCTCTGATAATATGGCGATGGCTTGCTCAAACAAATCCGCGCTACCGTCAGAATCAACCGCCTTTTGAACGCCGCGTTTTTCAGCCTGCCCGAAAGCGGTTTTTTGTTCGATGGTCAATTGATAGGTCGAAATATGGGTAACGCCACTTGCCAAAACGGTTTGCAAATCTTTTTGTAAAATCTCGGCCTTCCCCCCTGACCAGCCATAGATTAAATCTGCTGAAACACGCGGCATAATACTGGTCGCCATTTCAAGTGCTTGTCGTGCCATTGCTCCGTCGTGGTCACGCCCTAAAAATGCTAAGGCCTCGTTGTTGAAGCTTTGAATGCCAATAGACAGCCGCTCAATTCCTGCACTGCGCCATGCGGTCAGAGATTCTACGTTGATATCTTTAGGGTTTGCCTCAAGTCCAATTTCTAAATTACCGCGAACACGCCAGAGATTTTTGGTAGCTTCAATCAGCGTTTGCATGTTTTTCGGGGCGAGCAAAGACGGTGTGCCGCCACCAAAATGAATACTCTCAAGAACTCGCGGTCCGCTCAATGTCCGCCAATGTTTCATATCCGCCAATATGGCATCGACCAATGCGGCTTCTATGTCGGCTTTGTTTTTGTAAATATTGAAATCACAATAAGGACAAATACGGGCACAAAAGGGCCAATGGATATACAGGCCAATTTTATCCATTGTTAAACGACCCCATCAGGCGGCTTTGCCAATTTCTTATGGTGATGTCCCCCATTTGGGAACCAAGCCTTGATGAATTTTGCAAATGCATCGGCGCGGTGGCTTTTGGCGTGTTTTTCGTCCGGGTCTATTTCTGCGAAGGTTTGCGTGTCGCCGTGCGCTACAAATATAGGGTCGTAGCCAAACCCTTTATCACCACGCGGTGGCCAGACCAGACGTCCCTCAACCTTACCCTCATATGTGCTGACACCGTTCGCGGGGAAAGCCAAGGAAAGTGCACAAATAAATTTTGCGGTGTCTACACCGCCAACTTCGCACATTTTATTATGAACCTTTTCCATCGCCACAGCGAAATCCCGGCTACCGTCAGGTAGCTCACCCCAGCGTGCCGAATATATACCTGGCGCACCTTCCAATGCATCCACCGCCAAGCCGCTATCATCAGCAAGTGCCGCCATCCCGGCGGCATCCGCTGCGGTTTTAGCTTTAAGTTCTGCGTTCTCAGCGAATGTTGTTCCGGTTTCTTCGGGGTCAATGAGCCCCAATTCTGCAGCACTAAATGTGCGGACACCATAAGGCTTAAGCAAGGCGCGAATTTCACGAACTTTGCCTACGTTATGAGAAGCGACGACTAATCTATTGAGAGGATGGCGCATAATTTCTCCTATCTTGTTTTGCCGCATGCGTAAAGCTACGTCTGTGCGGCACACACATTTAACCTTGCCTTAGTCTACAATATTGATTATCGATAAGTTTGGAAAGGTCACATATGCCAAATAATATGAATGTAGAATCCCTATACCCAGCAGATGGTGAACAGGCTAAAGCAAGTCCTGCTATCGGATTTTTAAATGTTCTACTCACTGTAATTTGGTGGGCAGGTTGGGCGTTTATGATCTTCTTTACGTTTGTATCTTTGTATACGATATTAGCCTTTTTAGGGGTCGAGGCCGTCAAAAAAACCTTTGAAGTCACAACGCCGTTTATGGCTCTTATTTCGTCTATCAGCGTGGTTATAGTCGCAGCCGTTTTTTTGGTCATTGTTCGTCAACTCCGCCAAATATGCCACACTCTCGTCACTGGCGATCCCTTCGTCCCTGAAAATGCAAACCGCTTACGGGTTATCTGGATTGCAGCAGCATCAGGGGAACTTCTCCGCTTATGCTCCACCTTCATTATATCCTGGGTCAGTAAAACTGCTGAAGGCCCCGCTATACAGGCCACAGATCTTAGAGTGTATGTTTGGTTCATGGTTTTAGCATTAATTATTCTTTCTGAAGTATTCCGCGAGGGTGCCCGTATGCGTCAAGAACAGAAATTTACGGTGTAGATATGGCCATTCGCGTAAATCTTGACCGTGTTTTGCTAGACCGCCGCATGTCTCTGACCGAGCTTTCCGACCGTATTGGTATTACTCTGGCCAATTTATCTATCTTGAAAACGGGTAAAGCCCGCGCCGTGCGGTTTTCAACCTTAAGCGCTCTCTGCCGCGAACTGAATTGCCAGCCTGCGGATTTATTGGTGTATGAGCCAGAAGAAGACGAACAAACCAATGGTGCGGCCACAAATGGTACTGATAGGGCTGCTGAATAAAATTATGGAACCTGTTTCTGAATTTGCCTCTGCCATTGAGTGGACTACAATCCTTCCTATTATCAAAAACATATTTGTTGCCATTGGTATACTTATTTTGGGTTGGATTGTTGCGCGGTGGGCTGACCGCGTTGTGCGTAAACGACTTGGTAATGCCAAAGGTTTGCAAGCAGATGATACCTTTAGACCATTAATCGCCCTACTTGCCCGTTACACGATAATTCTGGGTGCACTATATGCCGCGCTGGAAACCGCTGGAGTAGCACCCGCTTCCTTGCTCGCGGTATTCGGCGCAGCAGGCTTGGCCATTGCCTTATCCGTACAAGGCACATTGTCCAATGTCGCGGCGGGTTTGATGTTGATATTTTTGCGCTCCATCAGGGTCGGTGAATATATCCTGACCTCAAATGTCGAAGGTACAGTTTTGGAAATTGGCCTATTCACCACCGAAATTAAATCAGCGGACGGCATTTTTATTACGGTGCCCAACGCACAAATTTGGTCGAGCCAGATCAAAAATTTCTCCCGCTACAAAACGCGCCGTATTGATATAAATATAGAGATCGCCCGGGACAATGATTTGGCTGTTGCACTGGATGTATTGCAGCAAACACTTGTCGAACATCCCTTGGTCATCTCCAAAGACAGCGCCGAAGCAATTGTTGGAGGTTTCACGGCTACAGCGGTTAATTTACAAGCAAGATGTTGGCTTAAGTCCACAAATTTGCGCGGAAACTCATCCGCCGTACGCTTGGCTTTACACGAAGCCTTACAGGCAGAAGGGTTTAAATTACCCCCACTCGTGGTTGGTAAATTACCCGCATAATTTATATGCAGAACCTGTCTGTATTGTAACCTTCCTGTCACAGTTTGGACACACTCTCCCCTATATGGTATGTTATAACAAATTAACCAGAGGGCATATTATGACATTTTCCAAACTTCTTCTTTCTTCCGTATTGGCTTGTTCGTTTTTGGTATTACCAGCAAGTGCACAAAGCCAGCAAAGCGCCGAAGTCAGTGATGCCCTTCGTATAAGACATGCCCAACCCCACATCCAAATTGCCCTCTTGCTCGACACATCCAACTCTATGGACGGGCTTATTGGGCAAGCCAAATCCCAACTTTGGACATTGGTCAACGAGCTTAGTGAAGGCAAAAAACAAGGGCAAACCCCGATTATTGAGCTGGCTTTATATGAATATGGTAACAGTAATATCTCGGTTTCCAAAGGTTATATCCGTCAGGTCTTATCCCTAACCACAGACCTTGACGATGTATCAGAAAAGCTATTCGCACTTTCCACCGACGGCGGCCAAGAATACGCAGGTGAAGTTTTGACTAAGTCTTTGGACGAGTTGGAATGGTCAAACGGTAAAGATGATATGAAGTTGATAATTATCGCAGGCAATGAGCCGTTTACCCAAGGTACAGTTACATGGCAAAGCGCTTGTGAGCGCGCCAAACAAGGCGGCGTCATTATCGATACTATTCATTGCGGCGATGCAGATGTCGGCATACGCACAGGTTGGAAAGAAGCTGCGGATTGTGCGGGCGGTATTTATATGACCATCAACCAAGACGAAAAATATGTACACATACCCTCGCCTTGGGACGATGCGTTGATTGATCTCAACAAAAAACTCAATGATACTTATTTTGGTTATGGTGCAAGCGGCGCACACCTCAAAGAGCGCCAAGCTATACAAGACAGCAATGCGGCCTCCATGAACAAAGGCGCACAAATTAGCAGGCTTCGTACAAAATCTAAATCCGGCTATAGTAATGAAAGCTGGGATATCATTGACGCCTATAAAAAAGACCAGAGCGGTATACTTAGCTTGAGCGACGAAGAAATGCCGGCAGAACTCAAAGGCAAAACCGCAGATGAACGCAAAACTTTTATCGAGGCTAAACAGGTTGAGCGTTCAGATATTCAGAAACAAATTGCAGAACTGGGTCAAAAACAAAAAACCTTTGTCACAGAAAAACGCAAGGAAATGTCAGAAACACAAACGCTCGACAACATCATGGTTACGGCCGTACGCAAACAAGCCTCTGAGAGCGGGTTCAATTACAAAAAACCAGAAGAACCTAAGCCGTAAGCATCAAGAGTGTTACGTTTCGCTTCGGTAGGCGCGGCTCAGCAATGCTTCAATGGCGCTGTCAACTTCTGCGCTACCGTCTAATATGGCCGCAACGGCCTCGCAGATTGGCATTTCTACGCCCGCGTTTGCGGCTAATTGTTTGAGCGCGGGAGCCGTAGCAACGCCTTCGGTGACAGCCGTCCGCGTCGACATAATTTCTTCCAGCGTTTGACCTTGGCCGAGCGCCATACCGCAAGACATGTTTCTTGACTGCTCGCTTGAACAGGTCAACACCAAATCTCCAAGACCGCACATGCCTGTCATAGTGTTTGGTTGTGCGCCAAGGGCCGCGCCCAGCCTGGTCATTTCAGCAAAACCGCGCGCAATTAACGCAGCATGTGCCGAACGGCCCAAACCTTTGCCCAACACCATACCGCACGCTATGGCGAGCACATTTTTGACGGCCCCACCTATTTCCGCGCCGAGGACGTCTGTGCTGAGATAAGGCCGAAAATTTTGCGCGGCTATAGCCGTCGCAAGCCGCGCCCCTAAATCCTCGTCTTCCACGGCTAAGGTCACTGCGGTCGGCAAGCCTTTGGCAACATCTATGGCAAAACTAGGGCCGGACAGCACTACAGGAATGGTGTTTGGTAAAACATCAACCAAGACTTCCGACATAAAGCTCTGTGTAGAAATTTCGATACCCTTTGAACACAAGACAATCGGCAAACCGTCTGATGTATGGGGTGCAAAATTGGCCAATGTTGCGCGCATATGCTGAGCTGGCGCGACAGCTAGAATAGCATCGACGCCTGACAAATCAGCCATGTCTGAATTGGCTCGTAAAGACGGGTGAAGTTTTACGCCGGGTAAATAAAGTGTGTTTTCATGCTTGTTATTAATGGCATCGCTACATTCTGTTTCGAATGCCCAGAGCGTTACATCCCTGCCAGAAGTGGCCAAAGTTTGTGCCAAGGCCGTTCCCCAAGCGCCACCGCCGATAACACCAAATTTTTGAAATGTCTGTGCCGTCATGACTTAGGTCCTTTTTTGCCAAATCCGCTCGCCGGGTTTTGTGTAGCACTGCCCATGTCTAGAGGCCAGCGGGGTCTTGCCTTTACATCAAGTGTATCCACCCGCCCTAATAACAATCTTTCTGCGCCGACCAAAGCAATCATCGCACCATTATCCCCACAATATTTAAGAGGCGGCGCGATTAAGGTAAAGTCTTTGTCCGCACATAAATTTTCAAGTGCCCCCCGAATGGTCGTATTTGCTGCCACACCGCCCGCAACAACAAAACGGTATGGGTCTTCGCCGGATTTAGTGTGCGTTTCTGTGAACATGTCCATGGCATTGGACGTGCGGTCACACAACACATCACTGACCGCCTGTTGGAAACTGGCCGCAAGATCGATCTTTCCTTGCTCACAAGTATTACCAAGTTTATCAAATGCCCGCGCCGCAGCCGTCTTTAAGCCAGAAAACGAAAAGTCCGCATGGGGTTTACCCTTGAAGGGTCGCGGTAAAGAAATTGCAGTTGGATTACCAAATTCTGCCATGCGCTCCAACGCTGGGCCGCCCGGAAAACCTAGGCTCATAATTTTGGCCGTCTTGTCAAATGTTTCCCCTGCCGCATCGTCTACAGTAGAGCCAAGTCGTGTGAAGTCCCCAACGCCGTCAACACTCAGAAGCTGAGTGTGCCCGCCCGATACCAATAACAGCAAATACGGAAATGGGCAATCTTGTGTCAAACGCGGGGACAACGCATGTCCTTCTAAATGATTGACGCCAATGAGAGGAATGTCCAAAGACACCGCCAAACCTTTTGCAGCTAATAACCCTGTCATCACCCCGCCAATAAGACCGGGGCCAGCCGTGGCGGCCACTGCGTCTAAATCACTCCATGTAATATCTGCGGCCTCTATTGCGCCCGCAATCAAGCTCTCGATCTTTTGCATATGTGCACGGGCTGCAATTTCCGGTACAACGCCGCCGTAAGGTGCATGGGCTTTGTTTTGTGAAGCCACTAAGGATGACAGCACAGCAACCCGACCATCCTTGCTGCGATGTACTACGGAAGCAGCCGTTTCGTCACAGGAGGATTCGATGCCCAAAACCAGGACAGATTCAGGTGTAGATTCTGGCATAGATTTTGGTGCTGTGATATCTTGTGTATTTTTAGGCGTTTTTAACATATATTTGCCATACAGGGCTTGAGTTCTTGCGTCAATTTGAACCTTGATGCGAAACCGCGCTGCGCTTAAACTCGCAGATAGGAGCACAAAATGAACGACGATGTGAATGACGACGAAACAGAAGCTGAATACGAGGCAGAACAAGGCCTAGATGCCAAGCCAGATGCTGGGTTAGAGTTTGAAGAAGAAGTATCCGCGCCGACAAGCACCAAGTTTGGGCGCAAGTTTTTGCTCGGCGGCTTTGCCGTGTCCATATTACTGGGCGGCACACTCGGTGTTATCGGCAGTAAAATATTCGCAGGGCCAGATAAAATCATTCCTTTGCGCGCAGAATTTCAGCAAAGCCTTGATGAATTACGACAATCCACACAAAGCCAAACCAAACGGCTTGGTACCACTGCGGATAATGTACAAAAACAATCCCAATCGCGCCTAGATACATTACAGGCGGAAAACATATCTTTGGCTAATCAGGTAGGGACACTGGAGCAAACGATTGCCCGGTTGCAAAATAACACCGCAGCAGAAATAAAAACCTTCACGGATAGAATCGCCGTTCTTGAAGCTTTAAGCGGAGAAAACGCGGGTGTGTTTACTGGCGTAAATTCCATCGCCGCCCGTTTGGATGCTTTAGAGGAAAGCGCCCTAGCTTCAGCTTCTATGGCCGCCGTAGCGGATGGAGCTTCCACAAATTTACCAGAAGAGACAATTGCAACAGATACTTCAAATATTAAGCGCATATCCGTCCAGCCGCCAGTTAACCCAACGCGACAATCCTCGCTTGACCACCTCATTGATACTTTTCCGCGCGCAAAATTGATTGCAGCCGTCAAGGCACAGGAGAAAACCGCAGGCAAAAAAGCCGGTTGGCTTAGGCGGGCATTAAGCAAGCATATTAGGGTGGGGAATGATAACGCCCCTGACCCATATGTTATTATTGATACCGCCGAAGCCGCTCTCAAGAACGGACAAATCTCTGTCGTTCTTGAGCAACTTGCTCAACTTAACCCTCCCGTGCGCACCAGTGCCGCTGACTGGGTTGAGGCGGCGAAAAAAGCAGCACCAAGTATTGAATAGGTGCAAAAACCAGAAAACAGGAAACCATTATGGCCCGCCGTTTAATTTTACCGCTGATTTTACTTGTCGTTCTTGTGGGCTTACTGGCCTATGTCGGCGGGCAACGGGGTATTGCCTTTGAATTTTTACCCGAACAACCAGAAACCGGCGACTTTATATCCTTACAGGCTGCCATTGTAGGCGCTGCTGCCATTATTCTTGGAATTGTTGTTCTGTGGTCTTTAGTCATTTGGGTAAGGTTGCTGCCTAACCGCATGAAAAAAGGCATGGGCCTCAGGCGCGGCGAGCATGGTCTTGATGCTGTGGAACAAGCCCTATTTGCCATTGAATCCGGTGATGGCGCTAAAGCGCTTAAAAAGGCAAAGAAAGCATCCGACCTCCTTGAGCGCTCCACGCTAACGGCGCTCATTTCTGCCAAGGCCGCAGAGATTGGCGGCGAACACGACAGCGCTCATGCGCATTATACCACGCTTAAAGATAATACTGAAACTGAAGCGGCGGGTCTTCGGGGTTTGGCACAGCTTGCAGAAAGTAAGGGTGACCTAACCTCCAGTGTAGAAATCGCTAAAGCTGCGTTTGAAACCTCAAAATCATCAATGTGGGCGTTTGACCTTTTATACACATCCCAAACCGCTTTGTACGATTGGGCGGGGGCACTGGAAACATTGGCCATTGCAGACAAACGCAAATTGTTAGGCAAAGCCGAAATTCGCCGCCGCCGCGCGGTGCTGCTCTCTGCTGATGCAAGCGCTTTGGAAGCGGGTGACCAACAAGAAGAGGCGTTGGAGCAAGCCAAGCGCGCGGCAGAACTATCTCCGGGATTTGCACCCGGCGTTGCTTTAGCGGCAAGACTATTGGTCAAGGACAGGCAAACCAAAAAGGCAGCACAAATTATTGAAAAAGCTTGGGCGAAAAACCCACATCCTGCGCTTGCGCTAGCCTATCGTGATTTATGGCAAGACGAACCCGCTAAAACCATCACAAGAAAAATCAACACCTTAATCAAAGCCAACGACAAGCACCGCGAGAGCAAAATATTAACCGCCGAACAAGCCTTAGCAAGTGAAGACGGCGTTGCGGCACTGGCTACACTAGACGAATTATTGCAAGACGAAGATACGTCTGCACGTGTGTGTATGTTGGCGGCACAAGCGGAAAATATGTTGGGCAATGCTGTAGATGCGGGAACTTGGCAAAACCGTTCGCTCTGCGCACCAATAGAAGCCGACTGGTCTGATCTGGATCCGGACGGCGCTGCATTTGATTATAACAATGCGGATTGGCAAAGACTATCCGTGTCCTACGGTGAAAACGGCACGCTCATCCACCCGCGCTATGAGGCACATAAACGCCGCCGCGTCGTCGCAGACATTGAGCCAGCACCGCAACCAAAAGACGAGCCAGATGCACCAAGCCCTGACAACCCGGGTGTTAGCGAAACAAGCACAGACAATCAGGATCTTTCCGAGCGCTTGGATAAGCTGTTAGATGACAGCTGATGACTAAATAGGCGATAGATTTACATCTGAATGTGGGGTAAAGATGCCGTCCACGTAAATGGAGTTCTCTATGTTGAAAATTTATGGCCATTTTTTATCAACGCCCACCAATAAAGTAAGGTTGTGCGCACAATATTTGGGGCTGCCACATGAATACATACATGTGGATTTACAAACCGGAGAGCACCTAAAGCCAGAATACCTTGAGATTAATGCTGCAGGGCGCGTGCCAGCCATTGAAGACGGTGGTTTTACTTTGAGCCAGTCTGATGCGATTTGTAAATATCTGTGCGCACTCTCGGGGCCGTCTGCGTTTTACCCTGCCGATATAAAAGAGCAGGCGGGGGTCAATCAATGGGTCGACTTTTCTTCCCAACATATTTCACAAGCTGTCGCGCGCTTATTCTTTAATCGCGTTGTTGCCAAAATGATTGGCGAAGAGGCTGATACGGCTTCCATTAAAACTGGTGAAAACATGTTGTCCCGCGACCTGCCCATGCTCGAAACACAGTTAAAGGGCCGCGATTATACCCTGGGCGACCATATAACCCTTGCTGATATTAGTCTGGTTGCGGCATTAGAGCCCAGTGAGATGTGCGGCGTTGATTTGACTCCCTATCCCGGTATTGTGAAATGGCGTGAGCGTTTGATGGGCCGAGAGTTTTATAAACGTGTCCACAAACGGTTCGGCGCAGAAATGGCAAACTAGCCATTAGAAAGGGCTAGCTTTAAGGAAGGCTAACAAGTCGGAAGAATTGGGAAGATTACATTGCGATCTAAATTACTTAAACATCTGTCTGTCGCTTCGGCTTTATATGCGATCACTGTATTTGGCTCGGCAACGGCTATTGCGCAAATATCTGCTGCAAATAACCCGGAGGAAGGCATTTGGGTTAAATTGTGCGCGACTGGCGCGCAGGTTTTTATCCCGTTGGACGCTCTAACAGGTGATGAAGAACCTGCCCCCGCAGGCAGTCACAGCCAAGCTTGCCATGCCTGTGCAGATCGGCGCATTGATGGCAGCGGAAATGATAATGCTGGTGATGGTGCTGATGATAATGGCGGAGATAATGATCTTGATGAAGATATTGCCGCGTTATGAAATTTCGCAAATCCCTAAATCCTAATTCCAAAAAACGCACCTATACGCTTCAGGTACAAGATGGCGCGGATTGGAAAACTGTCCGCAAGGGCAGTACGGCGTATAATACATTTCTACGGGCCACCGGACAAAACGAAATTGACGCCCAAGACGCAAAACCTTTTGCACCCAAATCCTACCGCGATTTTATGCTCAGCGAAGCCCATTATATTAATGCGGCTAGCAATTACGCTAAGACCGCTCGTCCTGCCGCTTACCGTATCACACAATTTTACAAAAAACTGACGGGCAAAACCCATCCGAAATTAAAGCCGCCGTCCCTGTGGTATGAGCAGCCCATATTCTATATGGGCGGGCATATGAATTTTTACGGAGAAGGCGCAGAGATATCGTGGCTGTCATATTCATCCTCAATCGATTATGAGTTAGAGATAGGCTTTGTGCTAGCCAAGCCGATTTATAACGCGACACCCGCTGAGGCCGAAGCGGCTATTGGTGGTTTCGTTGTCTTCAATGATTTTTCGGCTCGCGATGTACAAATGCCTGAAATGGCGAGCGGCTTCGGGCCACAAAAATCCAAACATTTTGCAAATGCAATTTCATCAGAATTTGTCACCGCAGATGAAATTCTGCCACAGATTAATAATCTAATCGGCACTGTCAGCATCAACGGCAAACAGGTCAGCAAGGTTTCTTCGGCAGGTGCGCAATACACACTTGGGGAAGCCCTTTCCCATGTTAGTCAGGCTGAGCATCTTTATCCCGGAGAATTTTTCGCCACAGGTACTTTACCCGGTGGTTGCGGCCTAGAGAATGGGTATTTTCTCAATAAGGGCGACGAAGTGACAATTGCCATTGAAGGCATCGGGTCTTTGACCAATAAGGTAATTTAAAGAATGGCTGGGTTTAATCCATATTTTAGCGTTGCAAAACGCGTGTTGCGATTGCGCAAAAAACCAATACTGGCCACCCGCCTTGGGGCAAATTGGAAGCTTTACCCAAGCGATTGGATTGACAATCGCATGCTCATTGGTCGTCCCTTTGAGCAAGCACAGCTGCAATTTGCGCAAGAATGCATAGAGAAAAATGGTTTGACCACTTTTTATGACTGCGGCGCCAACATCGGATTATATAGCGTGTTACTTGGGGAGCGCGCATCCGGGCTGACCACTATTCATGCTTTTGAACCTGTGCCTAAGACATGGGCGCGGTTGTGTGAAAATCTTGACCTGAATGATTTACGCGGCCTAAACGGTTTACGCGGAAAGGCCACCGCACATAATTACGGGCTGGGGACAAAATCTGAAACTCTGACCATTGCATTTGATAAAAAATCATCCGGTACAGCAACCCTCGACCAAGACGAAAAAGACAACCCGAGACGGGATTTTGCCGATCGCCAGCAAGTTCAGATACATAGTTTCGACAGCCAAATTGACGTATCAGGCACATCCGCTTTCATAAAACTTGATATGGAGGGTCATGAAGCCGAAGCCCTAAAAGGCATGAAAAACATGCTCGCCAACAATAATTGCTATTTGCAGATTGAACTGTGGGACAAAAACCGTGAGCAGGTCAAAGACTGGCTAGCCCAGCGCGGATATTCCGTATTTCATGAAATCCATCACGATATTTATTTTAAACGAAACGACTGCTCACCAAGCACCTAATTCCACCAATTTAGTTCGGATATGTGCAGGCAGGTTTTCGGCGTCGCCGATGCTTGACAAATCAGCTGGCGCATCTTCGGGTTTAAGGTAACGCCAACCCTGAAAGGCACGCTTTGGAGTTGGGATTACAGGGACTAAATCCGGTGCCAAAACAATCCGGCAGGCTTTGCGGCCATCTTGTGTGTGAGTTTCTGCCAAATCTACAATAGTATTGCGGCATTGTATTATGCCTTTGATCACCCAGTAAATCGATCCTCCGTCTAGAACGGCCTCTTTTTGGCGCGGGGACATGCGGGTGATATGATCGGCAAATGCCGGTAGACTTTCTTGCCCGCGCTGCTGCGCCAAACCTTGTTGATAGGCCGCCAAGGTTTCAATAGACGTTGAACCAACCGACAATTTAATCATATGAACAGTCATGCTTTATCCTAGCAAGGCGCGCTAAGATAAGAAAGAACCATTCAAATTAATTGGTTTAAGCTACTTTACTGCGCAACTGTGCTTTCACCATATAAAGCATGCCGCCCATGATCATCATAGCGCCGACCAGAAGCACGACAGGGGCAAGAAATTCACCAAGTGCGCCCAAGTTGACTACAGGTGAAAACTTCATTTGCCATAAGCTAGCGCCGATTAAAGACAAACCTACAATTAGTGCTGTCCAGAAAACACCCGCACCTTTACTTTTTTTGCGGAGTTTTGTTTTCGCGGCTGCTTGCTCTAACGCGGTGTCGTTTTCGGATGCTGCTTCAGGTAGTTCTGTTTCAACAATATCAGTTTCAACCACTTCTGGTTCTTCAGAAAACGCTTCTTCGACCTCAATTTCGGGTTCGGGTTCTGATGTTAATTCTGCCTCTAAAACTTCAGGCTCACTTGCTACAACGCTTTCCTCTGGAGCCACGTCCTCATTTTCAGAAACCAAACTCGAAGCTTCAACCGTGTCGACATCGCTTTCGGTTCCGGTTTCGTCTTCCGTTTCTTCCATAAGATTATCAAGGCGTTCACTCACGTCAGCCGCAGCGATGGCGATAGGCGATAAATCTTCTTCTGGTTCAGTTTCTACACTTTGTTCAGAGACAACGTCTTGCTCTACTTCCATCTCAACTTGAGTGTCAATTTCAGATTCCGGTCTAATTTCAACAACATTATCTAGAACAACATCTTCAACAATGTTATCTTCGGTGACGATGTCATTAACAAGGTTCGCATCCTGCTCTTCTTCATATATTTGCGGCGCAGCAGCTCTTTCACTTAGAACAAGCGCACCAGCCGAAGCATCCTCGGGCGCCTCTTCCTGAACTGGCGTTTCTACATATGGAGTTTGCTCAACAAAACCGTCTCCATCTGAGTTCACAAAGACCTCAATATCATCTTCGCCAGACTTGACTGTGTCATCATGCATTGCGGGCACTTCATAACGTGGAGCAGCAACAATCCCTGACGCAGGGTTCAAAAACAAAGCCTTTTCGGCTGTCCGGCGACGAACCAAAGCATCTATTATATATGTTTTTTCGGCAACAATACTTTTGCGCCACTCGTCAAACCCAGCAGCAGCGGCGAGGGGTTGGCCATTGTTTAAATAATGCAAAACAGTGGATTCTGAGAAGGCGTCAATACCAATATTAAAAACGAGGGATGCCAAAGCATCAAACTGGCTCTGAGACATGGGCGCATGAACGATGTGATTGATAGCCTTTTCAATTGGCTCTAAATCTGCTCTGAGGATGTCTTCAGCTTTTTGTTGGGTTAATAACGAGGCTTCGCCCAATACATATGGGTGCCCAT
>Ga0209345_10003182_pt1 | contig 17127 bp, 17 predicted proteins | sample Cruoilmetagenom7_FD_187294 | JGI IMG/M metagenome (GOLD analysis project Ga0209345, IMG submission 187294) | Oil polluted marine microbial communities from Coal Oil Point, Santa Barbara, California, USA - Sample 7 (SPAdes) (version 2) | ecosystem: Environmental > Aquatic > Marine > Oil seeps ...
ACCGGATTTGAGGCGTTCCATCATGGCCCGAATTTCTTCAGTTGATGACTGGGTGCGACCGGCAAGGGTTCTTACCTCGTCGGCAACAACAGCAAAGCCACGACCTTGTTCACCTGCCCGTGCAGCTTCTATTGCGGCATTAAGGGCTAACAGATTGGTCTGCTCTGCAACATCGTTAATAACTCCGACGATGCTATCTACACTGTTGGTATCATCGCCCAGCTTATTAATGGCAATCGAAGCCTGTTCAATTCCATTTGCCAGTTTTGTAATGCTTTGCATGTTTTCAGATACAAGGCTAATTCCTTGTGCTGCAGCGCCATCTGCCTCAGATGCAGACGTAGCGGCCAAGGTTGCATTTCTGGCAACCTCTTGCACCGTGCTTGTCATTTCATTCATTGCTGTAGCCACCTGGTCTATTTGAGACTGTTGGTTGCTCATGCCCTGAGAGGTGTTTGATGCAGTAGATTGCAACTGACTTGATGCGCTTGAAAGTTCATTGGCGGAGCTGGCTATCTGTATAATAATATCATGCAAATTTGAATTCATAGAATTTATAGCTTCTGTTAATTCAGTTAGCTCGTCATTTCCCTTGGTTTCAATGGGAGTCAGGGTTAAGTCTCCACTAGTAATAACTTTTGCACGATCTACAACACGCTGCAAAGGAACGGTAATCAGGTTGCTGATAAACAGTGCAATGCCTATAGAGATAATAATACCTACGATGGTGCCTATTAATATCGCCATCCTTATGAAGCTTGTTTCTTCTTCGAGTAGGTGTGTGTCAGTTTCTTCCAACTCTAATTGATTATTACGCATATTTGTCAATATTTGCATAATCGCTTTAGCCTTGGGTGCTGCCTTAGTGCCTAACCAGTAATTAGCTATATTCCAGTTGTTGGCACTACGCTGTTGAAACATAATTGACGGATATTTTTCAAATTCAGTACGAATGCTTTTATAGTTGTTCCATGACTGAAGTTGCGATGTCGTCATTAAATTTGTCATGCTGGAAATTTGTTTAAAGCGAGTTTCATTTATTTTCCATTTCGCCTGGAAGCTGTCACGAAATTTATCTTCGCCGGATAATAGATAGGCGCGAATGTTAGCAAGACCAATAGCAAAAGAGCCGCGACTATCTGCCAATAACTTGAGGAGTTTTTTACGATTAGGCGTCGCCTCCAGGTTTGCTTCTTCATCAATTATTGCGCTGATGGAAGTAAGGATTTTAGTTGCTCGTGGTGCAGCTTCGGTTAAAAGGGTTTTAAAAGCGGGTACTTCATCAACAGTATGGGCAATAGACTCAACCTCCTGTTGTGCTTTTCGAAATTCATCTACATAGAGGCTCATTTGATTAAGCTTTTCTATATTTTCGAGGTTGGTCCAGCTTTTTGAAAAAACATGCATCTGGGTCATGGCGTCATCAATGTCTTTCCAGCCTTCTAAGCGCACATTTTTCATGGACTGGGCACTTATAGGGTCTTTACCTAAAATCATATAACCACGTAGACCGGCTAATGATTTATTAATGCCGTTTTCGAGCTGAGCTCCGGCTAAAACCGTGGGAAAACGTAAATGAAGTAAACGGTCTTCAATTGTCCTGATATGGGCCATACCAAAGATGGTCTTTAGTGACATCAAAATACTCACTAAAATTACGGCGCCGAAGCCTAGGAAGAGTTTGTTTTTAACGGTTAATTTTATCAATTTCATGTCCATGATTGTTTTAAGTTTTTTTAATTGTAGGTTATATATTTACAATGTTTTGTAAAATAATGGACAGGTATACATATTCACGGCATACAAGACGTTGTATAAGTGTATTTTGCGTGATGATAAAGGAGGTGTTTTTTGAAAGGGAGTGAGTTTACAGCCACTCAAAGCGCAGGGTGGCTATGAGTGGCTGCTACTATATTGGTAGGCTGATTTAGCCCTGGGCTATTAACGGGTCAAGTTCACCTTTATCATCCAGTGCGGCCATATCATCATAACCACCTACATGAGTGTCACCGATAAATATTTGTGGAACACTAGTGAGGCCAGAGCGTTGCTCCATTTCCTGGCGTAATTCGGGGGCGTCATTTACATTAATTGAGGTAAATTCAACCTTTTTGCCTTTGAGTAATTGCTTTGCCCAACCGCAGTAAGGGCAGAAGGGGGCGAAATAAACAGTAATATCAGCTTGAGACATAGTAAGTTCTTTAAAGTTAAAAATTATTTTTTAGTGATTGGCAGGTTGGCGTTAGTCCAGCTCATAATGCCACCGGCGAGGTTGCTTACGCTTTCAAATCCCTGTTTACTCAGGGTACGACAAGCGCTGTTAGAGCGGCTGCCAGATCTGCACACAGTTAATATTTGTTTGTTTTTATATTTTTCAAGCTCTGTAAGTCGCTTAACCAGTGTGCTCATGGGGATATGAACAGAGTCACGAATATGGCCGTTGCCGTATTCACTGCTTTCACGAACATCAAGTACTACAACATTATCATCGTTCATCAGGCGTACAGCTTCATTAACGTTGAGCTGTTGAACATTGCTAAGCTTAAGGCCAATTTCAGTTTTGATAATCAGTGCCGCAATAACTGCTAATGCAGCAACGAGCATGAGGTTATTTGAGGCAAACTCTATGAGTTGGGCCATTTTTCTACTCCAGTTTAAAGCATTAAGCCTCCGATCACTGGTTGTGGTCAGAGGCTAATATTTGGGTTTTAAGTCTTATTAAAGAGAGACTTATAAAAATTAGTAAATAATAAGTTTAGCGGCCATTGAAAATGACTTGTACGTAGGCTTTATATCAAATTTTAGTGTGATTTTACAGATGTAGAGACTCACATCACATGAGATATAATTTAACAGAATCAAGCTGTACAGCTACAAAACTATTCGTCAAGTAAACGCTGCGAGCAGAATACTTCCTGCATCATACCAATCAGGCGAAGCGTTCGTGCATCACCGACGCGATAGAATACTCGGTTAGCATCTTTACGAGAGGCAAGTATGCCCTTATCACGTAGTATCGCGAGATGTTGCGAGATGTTGCTTTGTGATGTTCCTACATTATCAACAATATCTTGCACGCTTACTTCCTGGTCCTGCAAAGTACACAGAATTTTAAGGCGTAAAGGGTGTGACATGGCTTTTAAAGAGCGTGAGGCGCGGTCAATGTCCTCTTCCCGTGTCATTAATTGTGTTCCTTCTTCGAAATTTACAACCATTTGATACCTTCCCACTAAATTTGCGTTCACTAATATTAGTAATCTACCATAAAATGATACATAATTTTTAACTAAATTAAATCATCATATGTAATATTTTTTAATTAAAATGGAATTTAAACGATGAAATGTGAGCAAGTAAACGTCAAAAACAATAGTATTCAAAAATATGCACGGATTTAACAGCCTGAAAACATTCATACTATATACATTATTAGTGATTATGCCCTGTTCTGTTGGGGCAGAGTCAGCAACAGACTACCAAAAGCATCTCGATAAAATACGCGATAAAATCACCAATGTTTTGTCTGCTTTAACGCAGAATAAAGATCAACGCAATACGGTGCGCACCGAGCTAAGGAAGCTGGAAGTTAAAATAGCTCTAAGTGCCAAAAAACTTAGAAATACCCAGAGAAAACATAAAAAATCAGTCAAAAAACTTAAAACTTCACAATCTGAGTTAGAAAAATTAAAGCGGCATTTAGCTAAACAAAGGCGAATACTCGGTGAGCAACTGCGATCTGCTTACTCCATGGGGCAGCAACCCCAGCTTAAAATGCTGTTAAATCAGCAAGATCCAACAGAAATGGGTCGAGCAATGATTTATTACGACTACCTTAACCGTGCCAGGGGTAAGGAAATTGAAGTTTTTCTAGAAAGTATTGAGAAACAACGACAGTTAGAGGCCAACATAAAGAAAAATATTGAAACTCTTGCATCTCTGGTTGAGGTAAAAAAGCGTGAGAAAAAACAATTAAGCTCACATAGGGCAAAGCGTAAAAAATTACTGACGAGCTTAAATAAGGACATTGATAGTCAGCAATTGACGCTAAACGACTTACATAGCAGCCGCAATAGAATAGAAGATTTATTGATGTCGCTGGGTGAGTTGCTTGCAGATATACCTGCAGAAGCAGTTAACCAGAAGCCATTTGGTTTGTTACAGGGAAAACTGCCATGGCCTGTTAAAGGTAAATTTCGCGCTAATTATGGAACCTCGCGTCAGCAAGGTGATCTGACGTGGAATGGTGTTGTTATAAATGCAGATTACGATACCAGGGTACGTGCGGTTACTCATGGTCGGGTTGCCTTTGCCGACTGGTTACAGGGTTATGGCTTTATTACAATTATTGACCATAATGATGGTTATATGAGTTTGTATGGATACACGCAAGAATTATATAAACAGGTCGGTGACTGGGTAGAAGCGAGTGAGGTTATTGCTACGGTAGGTGATAGTGGCGGCCAACCCAGATCAGGTTTATATTTTGAAATAAGAAAGCAAGGTAAACCGATTGACCCCAAAAAGTGGTGTTCAAAACGAAACAAGCATTTAGCAATACAAGATAATTAAAAATTACATAATTTAAAGTGCTCTTAACTTAATCGTATTAGATATTAAGGTTGCACTTTTAATCAGGAGTAAGTCATGGTTCAAACACGACTATTGGTCGTCGCTATTATCACGCTGTCTAGTTTTTCGATTAGTAGTTTGTTTAATATCAGTTTTGCTGAAACGGTAGAAAAAAATCAGGTTGAGGCAAAAGAGCAGGGCTTGCCGCTTGATCAGCTAAGAAATTTTTCTGATATTTTTGCACGCATAAAAACAGATTATGTTGAGCCGGTAGGTGATAAAGAATTATTGGAAAATGCGATACGTGGAATGTTATCGGGTTTAGACCCCCATTCTACTTATCTTGACCCAGATGAATATAAAGAGTTAAGAATTGGCACTACGGGCCAGTTTGGTGGTTTGGGTATTCAGGTGGGTATGGAAGATGGCTTTGTAAAGGTTATTTCACCGATAGACGATACGCCAGCATTTAAAGCGGGCTTAAAAGCCGGTGATCTGATTATTCGATTAAATAATAAACCCGTAAAAGATATGACTCTCGATGACGCGATTAAAGTTATGCGAGGAAAGCCTGGTACTTTTATTGAATTAAGTGTGGTGCGTGAAGGGAATGATGAGCCAATTAACTTTAAGTTAAAACGTGCCATCATAAAAGTTAAAAGCGTGAAAAGTTATATGTTAGAACCCGGTTTTGGCTATGTGCGTATTAGCACATTCCAGTCAAAAACGGCAAAACATTTAAAAACCGCGATTGATAAATTAGGAGAAAAAAACAAAAAGCCACTAAATGGATTAATTCTGGATCTGCGAAATAATCCGGGTGGTGTACTGAATGCAGCAGCTGAGGTTTCTGATTTGTTTATAGAAAAAGGAAAACTGGTTTATACGCAAGGAAGAACGGAAGATTCATATTATGAATTTACAGCAAGCGCTGATGATATTATGAAAAGTGCACCAATGGTTGTGTTAATTAATGGTGGTTCAGCATCAGCATCAGAAATAGTTGCCGGAGCTTTGCAAGACCATAAACGTGCGGTCATTATGGGGGAGAAATCATTTGGTAAAGGCTCGGTACAAACAATTCAGGAGTTAAGAAATGGTGGTGCTGTAAAATTTACCACGGCGCGTTATTTCACACCTAATGGTCGATCTATTCAAGCAGAAGGTATAGTTCCTGATATTGCGTTAGAAAATATGCAGGTTTCATCTACTCGAAAAAATGGAATTAAACAGTTAAAAGAGTCTGATTTGTCCGGGCATATAAGTAACCCGAACGAAAAAACGGCTAAAGATAAAGAAAAAAATAAAGAAGAACAAAAATCAGATGACAAAATTGTAGAAAAGCTACACAAAGATTATAAAGTTCATGAAGCATTAAACTTGTTAAAAGGCATGCATATTTTGTCGGTAAATAATAAAAAAGTTACTGAGACAGGTGAATAAAATGATAACGGTACTGGTGCCCTTAGCGCAAGGTTGTGAAGAACTGGAAGCAGTTACTATTACCGATTTGTTAACGCGTGCAGGTATAGAGGTTGTTACGGCAGGTTTAGATGAGCAGCCAGTCGTGGCCTCACGTGGTTTGAAAATATTGCCACAAACCAGTATTGAAAAAATAGCAGATAAAATGTTTGATATGGTAGTGCTACCTGGTGGCTTGCCTGGGGCAAATCATTTGCGTGACAATCATATTTTGCAAAATATTTTAATAAATCATGCAAAAAACAACAGTTATCTTGCCGCAATATGTGCAGCACCTAAAGCACTTTTGCAAGCAGGCGTGTTAAAAAATAAAACAATAACCAGTTACCCGGGCGCGCTGCAGGGGCTAGATCTGCAAGGAGCGGTAGTCAGCGGTAATGCGCTGGAAATAGATGGAAAAGTCATTACCTCCAGAGGACCGGGTACGGCTATGGACTTCTCCCTCGCTTTGATCGAATTGCTTGTAGGCAAGTCAAAAAAAGAAGAAGTTGAACAGGGGCTTGTTCGGTAATGACTTATCTGTTTCGTTTAAGCTCTCCTTATTTATAAAAAGGTTAAGTGCAGTATTTTATTTATTTAATGTTTGATCGCTTTCCTGGCGACGCCACTCATATAAAAACACTGCAAGTGCATGACTTATGTTCATTGAACCATTTAAGCCGTACATGGGTAGATGAAAGGTTCCATCACAGAGCGTTAGTGCTTCTTCACGAATGCCTCTGGATTCATGACCGAGTAATACTGCATCGCAAGGTAAAATATTAGACTCGAAAGCATTTGATGATTGTGAGGTTATTTCAAGAGCATATAAGCTTTTAAATAGACTACGGTTATTAGAAAATTCTTCGAACGATACCTGCTTCAGTGGAATATGTCTGTCAGCACTACGTGCCAGTTTTGTTATTTTTTTATTCTTAAGATCTATTTGGCTGTCGAGTAAAATTATGCCTTTGCTACCAATGGCATCGGCAACTCTTAAAATGGATCCGAGGTTATCTGGAGTTTGTAATCCGTCGCAGATAATAACAGGAGCGTTTAACTTTTTTTGTTTTAACTGGCGTTGATATAATTCATTGCCATTTAATTGAGTATCAGACGTCATGATAAAATTTTGTGTAATTGTTTTTACTAACGTAGTTAATCATCATTTGACTGTGTAGTTTTTTGCCAGCTTTGTAACTTTCGCCATAGGGTGGATTTGTTAATGCCTAATAGTGAAGCTGTTTGTTCTTTGTTTCCATTGCAGCTATCAAGTGTTTTAATTATATAGCGTTTTTCCAGTGTTTCTAATGTGGGTGAGTCAGCATCAATTCCTTCGCCTGTATCATTACCAATTAAAACTTGATCGATACTTAAAACTGGGCTGTCTGCAAGAGCGATGTGCCTTTCGACCATGTTACGTAGTTCGCGAATATTGCCAGGCCAGCTATAGGCTTTAAGTTTTTCCATAGAAGCCGGGTCGAAATACTTGATATCTCGCTGATAGCGTTCTTTAAATTCATTAATAAAGTGCTTTATAAGTAATTCAAGGTCCGCTTCCCTTTCACGCAAAGGGGGCATCACAACTTTCACAACATTTAAACGATGATATAAATCGTGTCTGAATTGACCTGCTTCTATCATTTCTTCAATATTGCGGTTAGTAGCAACAACAAACCTGACATCAATGTCTATTGGCGTGATACCACCTACACGGGTTATAGTTTGTGCCTGAACAGCACGCATTAACTTCATTTGCATAGTGTCGGAAATATTGCATATTTCATCAAGAAAAATCGTGCCACCGCTGGCGACTTCAAGTAAGCCGTGTTTGGTTTGGTTGGCACCGGTGAATGCCCCCTTTTCGTGGCCAAATAATTCGCTTTCTAATAATGTGTCAGTTAATGAACCACAATCAATTACGATAAATGGTTGATCAGCAAATACAGAATGATTATGCAGAGCATGTGCAACCAGTTCTTTGCCGGTGCCAGATTCTCCTTCAATAATTACGTTGCAACGAATATCGGATATTTTATCAATGATTTCATAAATTTTTGACAGGGCCGTAGACCGGCCAATCATGCCAAACTGATCCTGCTTATCTTTGATGCCAGGACGATTAAGTTTTTCGGTTTTTCTTGTCTCTGAATTTTTCAGTACCTGATCAACCTGTTTTAGGAGTTCATCCGCATCATATGGTTTTTTTATGAAGTCTGTGGCGCCAAGGCGTAAAGCTTTTATTGCATTATCTTCGGTGGAAAAACCAGTTATCATTATGACTGGAACTTCAATGTCAGTTTGACGAATGGATTCAAGTAACTCTAAGCCTGACATACCAGGCATGCTTAAATCTGTAATAACTAAGTCGCTAGTGTTTGTACGAATATCTTGTAGAGCTTCTATTGGGTTTTTAAATATAATAATTTCATAGTCTTTGTTGCGGGCGAAGCGACGAAATAAATCACCGGCTGTTGGGTCGTCATCTATAAAGTGTACGCGTTTTTTCATTGGTTATTTATCGATTCTATAATTAGAGTTTGATTTGCATGGGTAATTGCATAGTGGCATCAACACCACCACGATTATTGTTTGCAAGTGTGAGGTTGCCATTATGGTATTGCATTATACCTATGCTGATAGATAGTCCAAGGCCACTGCCCTCGCCTATGTTTTTTGTGGTGAAAAATGGATCGAATATTTTGTCTTTATACTTGCTGTCTATGCCAGTTCCCTGATCAGATACAGCAATAAATATCTGTTGATTATCTGTATAAGCGCTAACTATGATTTCATCGTTTGGTTTACTTGCATGTATGGCATTCATTAGTAGGTTAACCAGTACCTGTTGCAATTGATTGCGGTCACCGTAAATGGGCAAATCTGGATGTTCATGTAATTTTAAAGAGACATTAAATTTTTGTGACTGCGCATGAGCGAGTAATAGAGTATCTTTTAGCCATACATGCAGGTCAAAATCTACATACTCAGGGGGGACCTGACGTGCAAAATTTAATATACCCTTAATTATTGTACCGGCGCGTTTTGCTTCCTTTCGCAGGCCTTGTATGTCATTCAGCAGATCTTTGTTTTCTTTTGGCAAATCGCGTTCGATTAAGGTGGCGTATGACAGAATATTGTTTAAGGGGTTGTTAAGTTCATGCCCAATGCCTGCGGCCATTTGACCGATGCTTGCTAGCTTTGCATTTTCTAGCATCATTTTCTCGGCGCTATCTCTTTCTTTTTGTGTTTGTTCTAGTGAATCTACCAGGTAATGAAAAGACTGATCCAGTTGTTTTAATTCATCAGCACCTTTTATTGATACCTTTGAAAACTCAGGTTCGCCATCTGCGTAGCGTTTAAGTAAATCAGAAAAAAGTGTAATGGGTTTGGCAACGGTTCTTGCGCCAATATTGGCGAGTAATAAACTAATGGCAAGTGCCAGGCCTGCAAATGCCAGTAAACCAAATCGAATGCGTTGGAAAGGTGCGGCTATGTCATTGTTATCGAGTTCAATCAATATTATCCAGCTAACGAGCTGATTACTATAAGGGTAAAACTCCTGAAAATAATACCGGTGGTTATTAGTATCGTTTGTGAATGATCCGAAGCGCTGAGTGTGAAGGTTGTTCCATTCGCTTTCGCCAAGCGTTTTACTGAGTTTGGTTTCAGGGTTTAGCGGCTGGCTAAATTTAATATCTAGCTCATCACTGTAAAGAATAATACCGTGGCGCTGAGGTGTATCTGGATTATGTTCGGCTACAGTTAGCTTGATGTTATTTGTACGGGGCAATGATTCAAGTATATGATCAAACTGGTCTCCTAATGCGCGTGCGGTTAGAAAACCAATTGCCGTTTTATCATCGAATGAAACGGGAACAATGGAGTTCATAATAGAGAGCTCTTTGCCGCTGACGTAATCACGTTTGCTCAACGGAAGATTTCCATAAACAAGCTCATTTGGGTTGAGTTGCCACATCCAGCTCAAAAAATCGTCGTCTACCAGCTCCTCTTCAGCGAGGGGTAAATCAAGTATGCCTTCAAAATATGCGGGAATGAGTTTACCAAAGCGTACCTTTATAAGGGCGTGCCCGTCGATATCGAGTACACGTACGGTATCAAGCCCCGGTACGGAGTGTTGAAAACCCGCAAGAAAATTATTTAATTTATCTACTTCTTCAAAGTAGTTAATATGTAGGTCACCATCTGCAGCAGCGCGTAAAACAGGTTCAAATTGTTTCATTGCGGGTGAATTCGCAAGAGAAAGTATGACTTCTCTTTCATAAGTCAGTCGAAAATCCAGTTCTTTGGCGATATTTTCCATATTAATATAGATATCACTATCTATGTTTTTAAGGTAAACCTGTTCACTATAGGCAGTGACGCCCAGAATAAGAGCCGTAAGTGGCAATATGGTGGCTAAGGAAACCCAAAGAAAAATGCTGCTTTTTAGACGCATATAATAGGATAATGTACTTGTTTAATTTAAATGAGAGTATAGCAATGGCTGTAACACGAAACAGTGCTTTATTTTTAATAATTCTGTTTATTGCTGGGTTAAGCGGCTGTGGAAAAACAGGGCCCTTGTATTTGCCTGATAAGAATTTAGAATCAGGCGCAAATTCAAGCCAAAAATAAAATATTATGGCAAACGAGTCTCCCCTACTCTTAAATAACTATTGATGTAAGAATATTGTATGGATCATTTTGAATATAGAAATAATCAGCTCTTTGCTGAAGAAGTAAACCTGTCTGAGGTAGCCAGAGAACATGGTACGCCAGCATATGTGTATTCGAAGGCGACTTTCGAGCGTCATTGGACGGCTTTTGATAAGGCTTTTGGTGATCAGCCGCATTTAATTTGCTATGCGGTTAAGGCAAATTCAAACCTGGCGGTTTTAAATGTGTTGGCAAACCTGGGTTCAGGATTTGATATTGTCTCTATCGGTGAGCTGGAGCGAGTGCTAAAAGCTGGTGGTGAGGCGGCAAAGGTTGTATTTTCTGGTGTCGGTAAAAAACCAGATGAAATTCGCCGGGCACTGGAGGTGGATATTCGTTGCTTTAATGTGGAGTCTGAAGCTGAGCTGCAGGTAATTAATGATATTGCTGCGGAAATGGGCAAAGTTGCGCCTATTTCTATTCGAGTGAATCCAAATGTAGATGCAAAAACGCATCCATATATTTCTACAGGCTTGAAAGAAAATAAGTTTGGTATTGCTCATGAGGATGCATTAGGTGTGTATCAGCAGGCACAGGTGATGCAGAATATTGCAGTTCACGGAATTGATTGTCATATTGGTTCTCAGTTAACGGAAATAGAGCCGTTTGTTGATGCGTTAAAGCGTGTGCTGGAACTGGTAGATCAGTTGCATGAAAATGGCATCGAGCTTAAGCATATAGATTTAGGTGGTGGTTTGGGTATTCGTTATCAGAATGAAACGCCTCCATCACCCGCTGAGCAAATTCAGGCGTTATTGGCTGGTTTAGGTGACAGAGATGTTGAAATATTAATAGAACCAGGGCGGGCAATTGCTGCTAATGCAGGAGTGTTGCTAACAGAGGTTTTGTATTTAAAGCATTCAGAAGTGAAGAACTTTGCCATTATTGATGCGGCAATGAATGATTTAATGCGCCCTGCCCTATACAGTGCATGGCAGGAGATTGTTGCATTGCAGCCTCGTGAAGGTGAGAAAAAAGATTATGATTTAGTTGGGCCCGTTTGTGAAACCGGTGATTTTTTAGGTAAAGATCGTAAGCTAAATTTACAGGCTGGTGATTTTCTGGCGGTGAAATCGGCAGGGGCATATGGTTTTACCATGAGTTCAAATTATAACTCACGCCCACGTGCGGCTGAAATTATGGTTGATGGTGGTAAAGCACATGTAATACGTCAGCGCGAGTCATTGGATCAGTTGCTTCAGGGTGAATCAGTACTGCCATAGCTTGTGGCAGTGTTATATAGAATGACTCCGGCATGTGAAGTTGAATTTATAGACTAAACTCTCGTATGAGTGAAGGAGTTTATATGACATGTCATTGTCATGCCTTTTCATGACATTTGTGTTGTTTGGGTCACCTGGTAGCATACTGGTATATGGTAAGTGATTGAAATACATGCAAATTAATTTAGTTTATGAGTTGGCATATTGTCTGCATTAGTTTGATATGGAAATAAGCAGAAGCTAACCATAGAAAATTTAGAGAACTGAAATGAAACTACTACTTAAATCGTTATTGGTGATGTTGTTTTTGGCTTCTTTTGCCGCTCAGGCAGAAGAAGGTACAAGCGCAGCAGATGAAACAGCAGATGAAGCTAAAGATGGAGCTAAGGATGGAGCTAAGGATAAAACCGAAGATGAATCTAATGCTGATGAAGAACCAGAATGCGATTAATAATAAAAAAGCCATCGGAGTTTAAAATAATGAAAATGAAAGCACTATTATCAACAGTTGTTCTTGTATCGAGCCTGTCTAGCACAGCACTTATTGCGGGTGATTTAAAAGTAAAAATAACCCCTAAAATTGCCACTGTAGATGTTATGCATAATGGTAAAAAAGTAACAATTAAGCGTAATCAGGACACCAAGAATGTTGTTGATCCGCGCTTTGCAAAAACATCACGTAATTGTCCTCCATTCTGTATTAACCCTATTGTTCTGGCTCCTGGTGTAGAGACACTGGGTGAGGTTGAAGTTTTAGATTACCTGAAAAAAATGTCTGATGGTGATAAGTCTATTTTAGTAGTTGATTCACGTACGCCTAGCTGGGTTAAAGCTGGTACCATTCCAGGTGCTAAAAATATTCCATGGACTAAGTTGAGTGTTAAAAAAGGTGCTGATCCATTATCAATTGCAGAAATTGTAACATCGGAATTTAACGCTAAAGAGTTGGATGATGATAAATTTGATTACTCAAATGCTAAAACACTGGTTATGTTCTGTAATGGAATGTGGTGTGGTCAATCTCCAAACAATATTCGCACATTGTTAAAGATGGGTTACCCAGCAGAAAAAATTAAATGGTACCGTGGTGGTATGCAAAACTGGGAAAACCTTGGTTTTACTACAGTTAAGTAAAGTGCTCCATATTTAGAACGTTAAAAGGCCCCGCAAATGCAGGGCCTTTTTTGTATTGAAAAAAAGGTTCCAGGTTCTCTGGATAGCTTTGATAGTTTACTGACCTCCTATGCCCCTGCCCCAATATCAGTTTTTAGTTGTCTTTTAAGTGCCTGTAAATGGTTCGCTCACTTACGCCTAGTATCATTGCGGCTTGAGAGCGATGTCCGTTGCATTTTTCCAGGGCGTTTAAAACATCATCTTTGCTCAAGCGGCTTGAACCGGTAGATTTTCTGGGTGTGTTATAAGTTTGAGGCGTTTCTTCGGATGAAAAGTCCTCAGGTTCGTTCTCGAAAACGAGAAAATCTGACTGGATTGGTGAGCCAACAGAAAGAATAAGTGCGCGTTCCAGGACGTTTTTAAGTTCACGTATGTTTCCGGGATAGTTATGGCTTAAAAGTTTTTCTATCACCTCAGGAGAAAGAGGGATTTGTGATTCGCCATCTTCCATTTGTTTTAAAAACGATTCTGCAAGTAATGGAATATCGCCTTTGCGCTCACGCAATGGGGGTAAATTTACCGGAAATGCACATAATCGATAATACAGGTCGTCGCGAAAAGTTTTGTTTTTAAGCATCTGTTGTGGTTCGCGATTGGTGGCAGCAATAATGCGTACATCTACTGAAAAGTAACTATTTCCACCCAAGCGTCGAATAGTGCCGGTTTCCAAAACGCGGAGTAACTTGGTTTGTAAGTGTAGGGGGAGTTCGCAAATTTCATCCATAAACAGGGTGCCTTTGTCGGCAGTTTCAAATAAACCTATTTTGCGTTTGTCTGCACCCGTAAATGCCCCCTTTTCATGACCAAATAACTCACTTTCAATCATGTTTTCACCTAGAACGCCGCAATCAACAACAACAAACTCATGGTTTGCACGGCTTGAATTTTGATGAATATAGCGTGCAGCACAGTCTTTGCCTACGCCTGACTCTCCAAGTAATAGTACGGTAGAGGATGTGGGGGCTACACGGTATAAAATACTCATCAGGCGAAGCGCGGATTTAGATTGCCCAAGTAGTATTTGCTCGTTTTCGGGTTCGTCTTTTAGGGGTTGAATGGATTCAGCCATAAACTGTACATTTCCATCGCCATCAAAAATTGGAGCGGCAGAGAGCTGTACGCGTTCTTCGTGGTTGCAGTTGCAATGAATATGCATAACCGAAGTCGGTTTGCCTGTTTGTACGACTTCTTCTAAGGGGCAGCGTTCGCCGTTTTGGCTACAGGGGCGATCAATGCCATGGGATACTTCGTAGCAGTGTTTGCCAACAATGTCTTCCTGGTGGTAGTGGTCACGGTATTTTTGATTGGCGGCGACAATTTGAAACTGTCGATCAATAATTACAAATGGCTCGGGGAATAAGCCAATAAGGCTCTCGCAATCGGGTTTTAGTGGCTGTTTACTCATGTACGAAGCTCATCTGTCATGACATTTAATGACAATATGGTGTCAAATGGGCTGAAAGTCAAATCTAATAAGCCGCCGTTTGTCTGCTTCAGGAATGAGTTACTTAAAGGTTAAATTGCTGTTTGTAAGACTCTTCCAATGATTTAGAGCGGTCTTTGTAGTCAATTAAATCACCAATTTGAATAGTCACTTTTAGCCCTTTGGTGTTGTTTTTAATTGCGTCCATTAAAACTGCGTTAGCATTGGTTTTAATGAATACGGGTAATATTGGTAGCCTGTTTTTCATCGCTATAATCTGTGAGCCATCTTTAAATTCTGTCAGGGCAGTATCTTCTTTATTGCGTGTGCCTTCGGGGAACACTGAAATGGAATACCCTTGTGCAACACTTTCCTTAATCTCTTTAAAGAAAGCGCCCATCTGATTTGAGTCTCTATCGAGTAATATTGTGCCTGCATTACGTGTAAAAGTGCCAAAGAAAAATGAATTATAAAGCTCTTTTTTGGCGATCCACAAACCATGTATGTCTTTGTTTTTTAGTGCAATTTCGATAATAAGGGGGTCGATAATGCTTCTATGATTAGAAACGATAAGAAATTGGCCCTCTTGTTCAAGCTGCTCTGCACCCAGGGTTTCAACGCTAATATTCAAACGTGATAACAGGGTTTCAGCGTATTCCAGTCGAAGTTTAGTGGTTTCAGCTGCATTAGTTACTTTTCTTAATCTAATGCCGAACTTGTTGGTCAAATAAAGTGCGTATAAAGCTGATTTAATTTGATTCAGGGTCAAGAAATGTGCTCCATAAAAAAGATCGGGTATTCTATCAGAACCAGAGCGTATACCTGCCATATATAGGAGCTATACATCTGAAAATTTTTACATTAGATGATATTTGATAAGTATTAGGCGGGTTTAATTGTTATCAAGAATTAGTGGCTCACAGATTTGAAATATAGGTGGTATATGATCAATCAGAGGTAATTAATTAAGACGATAAGCATGTTATGCTAATGGCATGGAGATTATATTTACTAAAATGCATGGTTTAGGCAATGATTTTGTTGTTATCGATGCAATTAATCAGTCTGTTAACCTGACAGATGAACAAATACGTTTTATAGCAGATCGCAGGCTGGGTGTGGGCTGTGATCAATTGCTACTGGTAGAAAAAGCACAAACAAATGAAGCTGAGTTTCGTTACCGCATATTTAATGCAGATGGTGGAGAGGTTGAGCAGTGTGGCAATGGTGCACGGTGCTTTGCTAAATTTGTGGTGGAGAAAGGTTTAACAACTAATCAACAGATTCCCGTAGAAACGAGTAGTGGCCTGATCGTTCTGGCTCTGGAATTAAATGGCGAGGTTACCGTAAATATGGGGGTGCCAAGGTTCGAGCCCTCCAGCTTGCCATTTACAGCAGATGCTAAGTCTCTTGAATATCCCCTGCACACAAGTTTGGGTGAATTAAGTATTGCAGCCGTGTCTATGGGTAACCCACACGCGGTGCTTGAAGTGAAAAATGTAGACGAAGCTCCGGTTGAAATATTAGGCCCGGAAATTGAAAACCATAAACGTTTCCCTGAGAGGGTTAATGTAGGTTTTATGCAAATAATCTCGGCCGATGCAATTCGCCTGCGAGTGTATGAGAGAGGGGCGGCAGAAACCCAGGCCTGTGGTACTGGGGCTTGCGCTGCGGTTGCAGCTGGTCGGCTTCAAGGGAAATTGGCCGAAAGCGTAAAAGTCAGTTTACCCGGAGGCGAGCTTGTTATACGCTGGGCCGGTGAGAATACGCCATTATTTATGACTGGGCCTGCAACCCATGTGTTTGAAGGAAAAATATTGCTGTGACAAATTCGGTTAACAATCAGGCTGAAAACAAAGAACAGGCACCACTGCCAACAGAGCAGCAAGTGGTTGATTACCTGATGGCCTGCCCAGACTTTTTTCTGCAACACTCTCTGTTGTTGAACGAGCTTGAGATTCCACACGAGTCGGGAGATGCAGTGTCTCTGGTTGAGCGCCAGGTGTCAGTATTGCGGGAAAGAAATCAGCATTTTGAGGAAAAGCTACGCGAAATGGTGGATGCGGTTCATGATAACCAGCGTCTACATGTTAGCTTGAATCGTTTGGCGGTGAATTTATTTGATGCCGATAGCCTGGATGACATACTGGGTGTAGTTGATGATGAATTACGCCATAAGTTAGGTACAGATTTTGTTTATTTTCGCTTGCATAGTGAAAATAGAAGTAGTGAAGATGGGGCTGCCAATGATGGCCTGGCACATACCTATGTTGATAGGGATGACGAAGTATTGCAGACATTCTCGGTGCTGATAGATAAAAATCGAATTCAATGCGGTCATTTTACAGAAGAGCAAATTGATCGATTATTTTGGGGTGATGCTCCAGAGGTTGCTTCTGCAGCTATTATTCCTATTTCAGATGCGGGTATTTATGGTGTGATTGCCTTGGGTAGTCGTGACGCTCAACGTTATCATGCAGGTATGGGAACAGATTTTCTTAGCAGTCTGGCAGATCTTATAGGCGCGGCCATGCGTTCGCACCTGCTTAAATAAGGCTG
>Ga0209345_10003183_pt1 | contig 17125 bp, 11 predicted proteins | sample Cruoilmetagenom7_FD_187294 | JGI IMG/M metagenome (GOLD analysis project Ga0209345, IMG submission 187294) | Oil polluted marine microbial communities from Coal Oil Point, Santa Barbara, California, USA - Sample 7 (SPAdes) (version 2) | ecosystem: Environmental > Aquatic > Marine > Oil seeps ...
GAGTTATTCAATGGACTACTCAGAGTTACTATAAGAATTACTACAAGCGTTACTAAAAGCCAGCACTTGCGAAATATCATCAATGTTCAATAACTGCATTAGCAGACGATCTACCCCCAAAGCGACGCCAGCACACGAAGGTAATCCCGATTCCATCGCGGCAAGCAACGCTTGGTCTTCCATCATTGGTGATTTTCCTGCGGCTTGACGTAATGCTATATCGGCATCAAAACGAGACTTTAATTCAACAGAATCGACTAACTCATAATAGCCATTGGCAAGCTCCATACCATTTAAATAGGCTTCAAAACGGCGGGCGGCGGTATTACCTTGGCTATCCCGCCCCAACTGGGCCAATGCAGACTGACAAGCCGGGTAGTCATACACAAAGACTAAACCTTCGGATAAGTTTGGCTCCACTGCAATACTGAAAATGAGATCAAGACAGGTACTGCGGCTTTCACCTGAGAAATCATTTCCCGCAAGGTTAGATGCAAATACTTGTATATCCGAAAGTGGAGTCTGGTGTGAATTCAAGCCTGTAATCTGTTCAAAAAGCTCTTCATAACGAATAATTTGTGGTGAACCACTATCCAACCCCAAATGCTGCAATAACGCAGTGACTTCATTTATCAGCTGATGCTCATCCCATCCTGATCGATACCATTCCAACATGGTAAATTCTGGCTGGTGCCTACGACCAAATTCATCATTGCGAAATGCTTTGCCCAAGTAATAAATAGAACTCAAGCCCGATGCCAACAGCCGTTTCATATAATATTCAGGGGAGCTCTGCAGATACTGAGTCTCACCGCAAACCTGGGCTTGAATACAATCGATATTTACATCCGTCACGCCAGCTTCTGACAATACCGGCACATCCACTTCCATGATCCCAGCCGCTTGAAAAAACTGTCTAATATTAGACAGTAATTCTGCTCGAGACTTAAGTGTTTCCAATGTAGCTGTTGGCTGCCAATTCATCACTTCTCTCACTAAATATGTCTCTCTAAACATGTCTCTGCGGCTTTATGTTACGAAGTTTATATTATGGAAAACAAAATAAGGGCGGCATGAGCCACCCCTATTCTTACCCTCTCAGCATTAGCTATTCAGCTATTTTTTAAGCTCGACTTATTTAAGCTCGATTCAAGTATTCCCCTGTACGAGTATCCACTTTAACCACTTCACCAATATTCAAAAATAGCGGCACTTTGATCACAGCACCGGTACTCAATGTAGCTGGCTTGGTTCCACCTTGTGCAGTATCTCCTTTTAGACCTGGATCTGTATCAACAATTTCCAGCTCTACATGGTTCGGAGCGGCAATCGCCAACGGAGCACCGTTATACAAGGTGACAACGACAGTATCCTGTTCCCGTAGCCACTTAGCCGTTTCACCCACAACCTTTTCATCAGCTTGATGCTGCTCAAATGTATCTGGCTCCATAAAGTGCCAATACTCGCCATCGGTATAGAGGTATTGCATATCACAATCCATCACATCAGCAGCCTCAATGGATTCACCAGACTTAAAAGTCCGATCCCACACTCGACCTGATTTTAGGTTGCGAATACGCACACGGCTAAAAGCCTGCCCCTTGCCAGGTTTTACAAATTCATTTTCTACGATGGAACAGGGGTCTCCGTCCAACATTACTTTCAGACCGGAGCGAAATTCATTGGTAGAATAGTTAGCCATTATTGCCTCAATATTCGATAAAGTATTTATGTATAAAATCACATGTACAAAGAGCCCGCTATGATAACCCGTTCTGTTGCATCTGTGGATAGCTTAACCTGGCAAGAACAACTGGCTACCAGCATCCGTGATCCCAAACTACTACTCAAATTGCTGGAACTGGACTCTTCTCTGTTGGGCGGGGCTCTGAAAGCACATCAGGGTTTTCCTTTAAGAGTCCCCAAGGCCTACTTACAGAGGATCAACAAGGGAGACATAAATGATCCACTGCTACTACAGGTTTTGCCATTAAAAAATGAGCTGATTGATGCGCCTGGCTATACCTCAGATCCTCTTGGTGAACAGGGTGCCAACCCCACACCCGGATTAATCCATAAATATCATGGGCGAGTTCTATTAATTGTAAGCCCAAATTGCGCCATTAATTGCCGCTACTGCTTTCGGCGACACTTTCCCTACCAAGACAACAAACCCGGACGCAATGAATGGCAACAAGCACTAGATTATATTGCTGCAGATAACTCGATCAGCGAGGTTATTTATAGTGGTGGAGACCCCCTTGCTGCTAGTGATAAACAGTTGTTGTGGCTAACTGAACAAATTGCTCAAATTAACCACGTAAAACGACTTCGAGTTCACAGCAGACTACCCATTGTTATTCCCGATCGCATTACGGAGCACTCCTTACATTGGCTAACATCTACGCGGTTACTGACCTCAATGGTACTCCACAGCAATCACCCTAATGAACTCGATGGCAATGTAGAAACGGCTCTCAAGCGGCTTTCCCAGGCAGGGGTTACTCTACTCAACCAGACCGTACTGTTATCTGGTATCAATGATTCTGTAGAAACATTGCAACAACTCAGTGAACGACTGTTTCAAATGGGTGTACTACCCTACTACCTTCATCAACTTGACCGAATAAAAGGAGCCGCCCATTTTGAGGTAACAGATCAGGGGGCCAAACAAATTATGGCCCAACTCATGGCGCAACTACCCGGCTACCTTGTGCCAAAACTAGTGCGTGAAGTGCCAGGTTTCCCCAACAAAATGCCACTGATCTGATCCTACTATTGGCTCTAAATTAGTCACAGCACCCTTACTGAATGATGATTCAATCACCCGAGCCATGGCTTTGCTTCACCTATATTTTGGTAAAGAACCCGTAAAAACTAGAATTAGCTCACAAACATCAGCCTTAAACCAAGTCACGAGATAGAGAGACAGTAGCTCTCATGCCACATTGCTTTATACTATGCAAAAGTTTATCTGTGAACAAAACAGGTGTAATTCAAGTACATACGAGAATACAAATAAGATGGCAGTAGATAATTCCCTGAAACTTCTCCTGGCACATGACAGCTTTGAAGAAGCAAACCGTGCTGTTAGTTTATTACGCAATGCCAACTATCGTGCCGAAACAAAGCACGTAAATAAAATTGATGTTCTCTCCAAGCTACTTGAAAGTAAGCCCTGGGATCTAATCGTCGCTCAGTTCGATGGCAATGATGTTCCAGTAAAATCCATTTTCACCACTATTCGAAAACTGAATCTCGATACTCCGGTGATTCTTATTACCGATGAACATGATCCCGCTAAAATTGTTGAAGGGCTACGCTACGGCGCTGCTGACATAATTCCTATGGATGAGGACCAGCGACTTCTACTGGTCATCGCCCGCACTCTCTATGATTTGGGGCAGCGACGCCGACTACGCCAATGTCGTCGACTCTATAGTGATTCAGAGAGTCGATGCGACAGACTATTGGGAAGCTCTGTAGATGCTATCGCCATTATTCAAGAAGGGACTTACCTCTATAGTAATGACAGTTATGCACAATTATTTGGTTATGTGAATTCGGAAGGTATGCTCTGTATGCCTGTTATCGATACACTGGCCCCAGAAGACCAAGTAAATCTAAAAGAATATCTACGCCCTATTCAAGCTGATGAAGAAATCCCGACTACAACCATCAACTTCACCGGAATGACCAGTGATGAAATTCCTGTGCCCATTGAAGCCAAGGTTTCTAAAGTGGACTATCAGGGAGAACCCGCACTTGAATTGTTAGTCACCAAAGGCTTTCTCGAAGGCCAAGGTAGCACCTTAATTGAGGCCATTACCAGCTCATCGGGTTCAGTTGGCATCCAGCGTGACAAAGTTATTGAACTAATCAATGCTACCATTCGACAGGCCGCACAAAAACATAACACCTCTGCACTTTTATATATCACCATAGATCGCTATCTGAGTATTCAAAAAGAAATTGGGATTCAAAAAGTGGAAGAACTGGTCTCCCAGTTAGAGGAAAAAATTAATACTGAGGCAAAAGATAACCACGTACTGAACCGATTCAAGGAAGACAGCTTTATTTTAGTGGCTCCTAACACCAGTGCTGATGCCGGCTTAATGCTTGCCTCACATCTCTGCGAAGCAATTGATAGCCAAATGTTTGAATTGGAAGATCAAACCTTTTCTCTGACATTAGGTATCGGGGTTTCGGTCATAAATGAAGCCGTCGCCACCCCAGAAAGTTGTATTGATAGGGCACAAACTGCCTTGCTGGATTTATATGATGAATGCAACACTACCGACTTTGCCAATAGTGCCAAATTATCTGAAACCGGTATCGGCCCAACATTAGCTGAAGATGATGTAGAAGGTCACGCTAAAATACTTTTAGAAGAAAAACAATTTGAGCTTCTGTATCAACCCCTGATTCCCCTGCATGGGGCTCAAGAAGAATTTTATGAAGTGCTAATTCAGGTAAAACCTGAGGCGCTCGAAAAAGATCTGCCCGAAGACTTTATTGCCAAAGTATTTAAAACACCCATCGCCATTGAAATTGATCACTGTATTATCTTGGAGGCGATAAAAGCTCTGACTGAAAAGCTAAAAACTGCACCAGCAACGCGACTATTCATTAATATCAGCGGTCATACCATTGCCGATGAAGGGTTTATTCCCTGGCTTAAAACAGCACTTAAAGCCTCGGGATTATCCCCCAAACAAATTATCTTCCAACTTTGTGAAATTGATGTCGCCAGGCAGTTCCACCACTCTGTAGAGCTTATTAATGAACTGAGTAAAATCAATGGTGATGTGGCACTATCCCGCTTTGGGCTTGCTATTGAGCCGATGAAACTACTGAAAAAGCTCTCCGTTAACTTTGTAAAATTTGACAATGTAATCATTGAAAAAGCCTATGAAAACGAAGCAAATATGGCTGAAATAGAAAACTTGATCAATCTGTTAAAAGGTGAAAGCGAAAATATTATCGTACCATTTGTAGAACGTGCTGATATGATCCCAACCCTCTGGGGTTGTGGTGTGCACTATATTCAGGGTCATTTCCTGCAAGCACCCACAGGGGCTATGAACTACGATTTTAGTGCTGAGAACTAAATTCTTAATAATCTAAAGATACGTGAGAGCCCAGAACTATATAAACACCTAGGCTCTCACCCTAAACTCTAGTTCTAAAAAATTATTTCCAATGGGATGTATCCCTATCACTAAGGCCCATCAGATAAAGGATTCCATCTAAGCCCAGCTTAGAAATAGACTGCTTAGCCGTAGCCTTAACCAATGGCTTCGCTCTAAAAGCAATGCCCAGACCAGCAATACTCAACATGGGTAAATCATTAGCGCCATCACCCACAGCAATCACCTGCTCGAGATCTACTTTTTCACCCTTAGCAATCTCACGTAATAACTGAGCCTTGCGAGCGCCATCAACTACTTCTCCCGAAACGCTACCTGTCACCTTACCATTCACAATTTCAAGCTGATTGGCGTGCACATAATCAATGCCAAGCCTGTTCTGAATCCGGCGAGCAAAATAGTCAAACCCTCCGGAGAGAATAGCCGTTTTATATCCCAGTTTTTTTAAGGTAGAAATTAATGATTCAGCGCCTTCTGTAAGCTGCAAGCGTTTTGCCACATGCTCTAGTACAGATTCATCAAGACCCTTTAATAAAGCCATACGCTTGGCAAAGCTTTCTTTAAAATCCAGCTCACCTCGCATGGCAGACTCTGTAATTTCGGCCACTTGCTCACCCACACCAGCTTCTTTTGCCAGCTCATCGATGACTTCAGCATCTATAAGTGTGGAATCCATATCGAATACCACCAAACGGCGATTTCGACGATAAATATTATCTTCCTGATAGGCGACGTCTACATCCATCTCACTAGACATTTCTAACAGAGAGGCCCGAAGTTCCGACATATTTTCCGGCACACCGCGTAAGGAAAATTCTACGCAGGACTTACTGTCATCACTAAGGCGCTCAAGGGGAACACGACCAGAAAGGCGTGCAATTTTATCAATATTCAACCCTTGCTCGACAGTAATCGTTGTAACACGCGCAATCTGCTCAGCAGTTACCCTTCGAGCCAACAATGTCACAATATGCCGAGGCTTGCCCTGCTGACTGACCCAGTGCTCATAGCTTTCTTCTGTAATAGACTGAAATCTCACTTTCATATCCATAGCATGAAGGCTATAAAGAATTTCTTTCTGAACCAGAGATCCATCTTGATGCTGAGGTATTTTTGCCAACATGCCAAGATTTAAACTGTCATGTATCACTGCCTGACCAATATCGAGAATATCGCAACCATGCTCGAACAACACCGTGGATACCGCTCGAGTAACTCCAGGCTTGTCATCTCCAGACACATTAATAAGTAAAATTTCTCTCACAATTATTTCCAATAGACCACTATCATCTAGCCATGCAGACATACAGCTATGCTAAGGCCATAAATACATTGAGTGGGTATTATAGGAGAGCGGGGAATAAGATAGAATGCATCTATTGAACAAACCCTATGGGCAGAACACAAAATGGGCAACACGACAAAGTCTTTCGCCAGAAAACTGCCCACCTTCACGCTAATTTTTTTTCTCATAACTGGCGTTCTAGCTGCCCTAGCCCTTGACCTACAACTAAATTCAATTGTCGCACAACAACAGACACATTTAGGTCAAGTATTAGCGTCACAGCTAGCTAAAGCTGTAAACAACCCAATGATTCATCAAGACAAGCTTAGCCTTCAGGTTGAAGTCGATGAAATCTCAAACAATGAAGGCGTTCTGTCTGCCGCTATATATGATGCTACCAACCATTTATTGGTAGAGTCCCAACACACGAACAGTATTGTTGGAGAAAAGAACCTACATACCAACCCTATTACTATTGAAAATGCTATCGCAGGTTATGTTAGAGTTCAGCTTGACCCACACTTTTTCGCATCCCAATTTAAAACACTACGGCTAACATTTATTCTGTTATGGCTTGCGATTATGTCCACCCTGTTGTTCTTATCCTTCAAACTGGGCAGCCAGCTCTCTAGCCGACTTGGCCATATTATTCAGCAATTGCCTGGCGAATCCGCAAATATAGATGAGCTAAGTTCTCTAGAACAGAGGGTAAAACCATTACTCGCTACCAGACAGAAAGTGGACGAGCCACAACCAACAGATCAGCAAATAAAACACTACGCATTGCTAGTAATGATATGTAAAAACCTGCCCAGACTGGAAAGCTTGGTCAATCAAGAGCACTTTGAATCAGTTATGGCCCAGCTTGATTTTTTAATTGACGATGCAGCAGCTCTTTATGGTGCCACACGCCTTAGTGCAGATCGCTGCAGCATTCACCTTGAATTCACCGGACAAGATACACAAAGCGACCACCCACTGAGGGCATTATATTGCGCCACAGCTATTCAAACATTGAGCAAACAACTATTGGATAAACAGGGCATCCAGCTTGAGCTGGCCAGCGCTATTTCTCAAAGCGAATATCAACTCTCTGCCTCTCAAATTCTCAACGAATGCAATCACCAAGAACAAGTGAAAACACTGCACAACCTACTTGAAAAAGCAGTACACGGTGAAATATTACTAGACAAAGACACTAGTGAACATGCTGCATTGGAATACATAAACCTGTCTCCATTAGCCGATGACAGTCCATTATTTCGGGTAGACAAACTCCATGAAAATGGTGAAAAATTGGTAACCCAACAACTGGCTCTACTTACTCGTAACCTTTAACTCACAATCTTTCAATTTGCACTAATATCATCTAAACAACAGCCCTTACACTATATAAGCAGCAAAGGAACTTGTTCGAGATATTGACCACTGATACTCAGATGGAAGTCGTAAACGTTTGATCGATATTAGATTGTTGGAGGAAGGGCAGGAAGGGCAGGAAGGGCAGGAAGGGCAGGAAGGGCAGGAAGGGTGATCTTCTTATCTGGAAAGCGTAAAAAACTACAAAAAATTCAGCTTTCACTGCTAGCAAAGATTGCCAGCAGTGTCACCAAATATCAAAAAACACAACTTAGGTTATTAGGCTTGCTTCCCAACCTCGAAATCAACACCTTCAATCTCAGCTTCATCTATCAGCTTGTGAATATAGAGGCTGATGGATTTACGCTGACCAAATTCAATCAACAAATGGGCCACATCATCTTTAACCTGCTCAAATTCCAATTGTTTCTCAGGTATGCGCTTGTCGATATAAACTACATGGTAACCAAACTTAGACTCCACCGGATCTTTAGCCAAACCTTCCTCAAGTTCAAATACTGCTTCATCAAACTCTGGGGTAGTTTGTCCTCGAGTAATTTGACCAAGGCTGCCGCCAGTTTCTTTGGAAGGACAATCTGAATGATCATTGGCCAGAGTATCAAATTCATCCATTGAATCTACTAAACTGGAAATCAGTGCTTCTGCCTTTTGCTTAGCTCCCTCTCTCTGCTCTTTGTCTTTAGGATCGGCACCCAGCAGAATATGTTTCAATTCCAACATTTCCTTACTGACAAAATGCTCTTTATTTTCATTGAAGTATTTTTCACACTCATCTTCCATAACAAGAGGTGCTTTCGCTTCCCTTTCAATCAGACGACCAATAATAGCCTCTTCTTTAGGTACTTCACTGTCTTCTGGTAAATCCTGATCAAGACCTAGTTCTTTGGCTTTTTGCAGTAACAACAATTGAATAATCAATACTTCAGAAGATTTATGAATGGCCTCTTCCTGTGACTCAGCCGCATGGAATTGCATTTCACGAGCAATCTCGTCTGGTGTAATAACGGCACCATTGACCTTAATTTCAGCAATATCAATGGGTGTACTTTCAGTGGCGTCAGTATTGGAAGGGGAAGTCATAGTTTCTCTCTACTCGTGTTTCTCTAATCACAAATGATAGTTTATTACCAAAATGGCCGGAAAAATAAAGGCCGGGTATTATCCCGACCTTTAGCGCTAAACACAACTCAGATTATGCCCGCTTCTGGCGAACAATCTGATAATTTCTCAGCAAGTATTTTACTGGTGCGGCCACACCGCTAATGATATGAACTAGGCGTGTGAAAGGGAAGATTAAGAACAGAGTCATTCCCAAAAATACGTGTAGCTTATACACCAAACCTACTGGAGCAATTGATGCAGATGCTTCCATTGGCCGGAAGAGAACAATTGATTGCGCCCAATCGGCCAACATCACCATGACTGATCCATCCATATGCTGACTTGAAGCAAAGATAGTGCTCAAGCCCAGTATCAACTGGATATACAACAGAATCAGTACCAGATTATCCGAAAAACTGCTGCTAGCCCTCACCCTCTCATCAGTAAAACGGCGGATGATCAGCATGGTTATCCCGACAAAGCACAACGCACCGAACAAACCACCAGAGACCATGGCTAACAATTGCTTGTTAGGCGTTGAAATCACATGGTGATAGATTGCTTCAGGCATCAGCAACCCAACAAAATGACCAGCCAACACAAACAATATACCCACATGGAAGGCATTACTGGCCACACGCATGCCTTTAGTACGAAGAACCTGACTGGAACCTGCCTTCCAAGAATATTGCTCACGGTCATATCGAGCCCAACATCCAACCACACAAACCAAGGCAGCAAGATAGGGGTACAGACCAAATAAGATAGTATTTGTATTCATAAAATCTACTCCTTAAAAATTTGCCTCAATTTGCCCAGCGAACAGCGACTGCTTCATCCGCTGACTTCTTAGGTGTTAACGGCATCGAGGTCGAACAACCACTACCAAGAGCATCACCTGCCCCGAAGGTCACGGCTTCCTCCTCCCAGATTTTATCCAGCTCTTCAGGAGTATCATCCCGCTTTTCACCAGATACTTTTTCCCGCAACTCACCGATATCAACATTGACGCCGCTAATCATCAGCAGTGCGTCAAACAGTGCTGCATAGGAAGATTCTCGCTCTTGTAAGCGGGCACTGAGAACACCGAGAATATGACTGACATCAGAAAGCCCTTCACGTATTTCAAGGTCAGGCAGGTGAGCCAGAAACTCCAAGTGCAGAGGAATATGATCTGGCAACTCCCGAGCATTAATACTGAAGCCATGCTCCTCATAAACACCCAGCAGATCCACCATAGCTTGGCCACGATCACGGGACTCACCATGAACATGCTCAAACAACAATAGAGACAGGGAGCGGCCACGATCAAACATACCCGTGTAGGTTTCCTGAGCATCCAGTAAATCACCGTCATAAATTTCATGAAGAAGGCTTACTAACTGTTGACGCATTTCGGGAGCTATTACCCGCGCACTGTTAATCACTGACTCAATCTCTGGCACCTGAGCCTGAAGTTCAGCATTGGGGTAGTCCATCAATCGAGAAATTACTTTTATAATATCCACGATATCACTCCTCCCAAACCTGAACAGTGTCGATCACATCCCTACGAGTAGTTTTCTTGGTACCAAACATGTTGATGTCCGATTCACCCATAGAACAACCGTTACCAAATGAGAACCCACAACCACCACGCTCTGCAAAGGCTTCTGACATCGCCTCTTCACGGTGGGCGGTAGGGATTACAAAGCGATCCTCATAGTTGGCAATGGCCAAGTAGCGATACATATCTTCTACCTGAAGCTCACTCAAACCAACCTCTTCCAGAACCTGCAAGTCCTGCTCGTTATCCACAATTTGTGAACGCTTGTAGGCACGCATAGCCAACAGGCGCTTGAGTGCCAGTTTGACTGGCTCCTCATCACCAGCAGTGAGCAAGTTCGCCAGGTATTGCACGGGAATACGCAAGGAATCTACATCTGGGATAATGCCGTTCATCCCCATGTGGCCTGCATCTGCAGCAGACTGAATAGGCGATAATGGCGGCACATACCAAACCATGGGCAGAGTGCGATATTCAGGGTGCAACGGTAACGCCAGCTGCCAATCTACTGCCAGTTTGTACACGGGCGATTGCTGAGCTGCAGTAATTGTTGAGTCTGGAATACCGTCTTTTCTAGCCTGAGAAATAACCGCGGGATCATTGGGATCAAGGAAAATCCCCAACTGCTCCTTATACAAATCTTTCTCATTTTCAGTAGTAGCCACTTCCTGAATTCTGTCGGCGTCATACAAAAGTACACCCAGGTAGCGAATACGGCCTACACAGGTTTCTGAACAGACCGTTGGCTGACCCGCTTCAATCCGCGGGTAACAGAAAATACATTTTTCTGATTTACCGGATTTCCAGTTGAAGTAAATCTTTTTGTAAGGGCAACCAGACACACACATCCGCCAACCGCGACACTTCTCTTGGTCGATTAGTACAATACCATCTTCTTCCCGCTTGTAGATCGCACCTGAAGGACAGGATGCAGCACATGTAGGGTTAAGGCAGTGCTCACACAAACGTGGCAAATACATCATGAAGGTATTTTCAAATTCGCCGTACATTTCCTTTTGCATATTGTCGAAGTTTTTATCGACGCTACGCTTTTCGAATTCAGTACCGAGGATTTCTTCCCAGTTTGGACCCCACTCGATTTTTTGCATACGCTTGCCAGATATCAGCGAGCGCGGACGTGCCGTAGGCTGATGCTCTGACAATGGTGCGGTATGCAGATGTTGGTAATCAAAATCAAACGGCTCGTAGTAATCATCAATTTGCGGCAGATCCGGGTTGGAGAAAATATTCGCCAACACCCGGAATTTTCCACCAATTTTTGGATTGATAGAACCATCTTTATTGCGAATCCAACCACCGTTCCATTTATCCTGGTTTTCCCATTCTTTCGGGTAACCAATACCTGGCTTAGTTTCAACATTGTTGAACCAGGCGTATTCCATACCTTCACGGGAGGTCCACACATTTTTACACGTGATTGAGCAGGTGTGACAACCGATACATTTATCGAGGTTCAGCACCATTCCAACTTGAGATCTAATTTTCATTGCGCTGTCTCCTTAAACTTCTGCTGGAAGCGGTTGAGGAAGGCCGTCACCGGTCTCATTATCGAGCCAGTCAACCTTGTCCATTTTACGAACCACAACCATTTCGTCACGGTTACAACCTACGGTACCGTAGTAGTTGAAGCCATAAGATTGCTGTGCATAACCACCAATCATATGGGTTGGCTTCATCACAATCCGGGTCACCGAGTTGTGGTGACCACCACGCGTACCCGTGGTTTCACTACCGGGGACATTCACGATGCGCTCCTGGGCGTGATACATCATCACCATGCCCTCTTTCACCCGCTGGCTAACAACCGCACGACAGGCAATAGCACCGTTTACATTGAACACTTCTACCCAGTCGTTATCTTCAATGTCCGCTTTTTTGGCATCGATTTCACTCAACCAGATAATTGGGCCACCACGAGACAAGGTAAGCATTAATAGGTTGTCAGAGTAAGTGCTGTGAATACCCCATTTTTGGTGAGGCGTAATCCAGTTCAGTACAATCTCTTTATTTCCGTTGGACTTCTTATCCTTGACCAAGTCGGTAGTATTGGTATGAATCGGTGGACGATAAGAAATTAACTGCTCACCAAAGGCCTCCATCCATTTGTGATCCTGATAGAACTGCTGACGACCAGTAATAGTGCGCCATGGAATCAACTCGTGGACGTTGGTGTAACACGCGTTATAACTCACATGCTCATCTTCCAGACCAGACCAAGTGGGTGAAGAGATAATCTTACGCGGCTGCGCCTGAATATCGCGGAAGCGAATTTTCTCATCATGCTTGGGCTCGGCCAAATGCTTGTGATCGCGACCAGTAATTTGCCCCAGTGCATCCCAAGCTTTCACCGCAACGTTACCGTTGGTTTCGGGTGCAAGGCTGAGTACCACTTCGGCTGCATCGATGGCTGATTCAATACGTGGTTGTCCTTGACTAATACCTTCTTCTGTCACGGTATAGTTAAGATCTTTCAGAAGCTTCACTTCGTCATCCGTGTTCCAACCAATACCTTTACCACCATTACCCAGTTTTTCCAGCAATGGGCCAAGAGATGTAAACTTCTTATAGGTGTTGGGGTAATCCCGCTCTACCACCATCATATTGGGTGCGGTTTCACCGGGAATCAGATCGCATTCACCGTGCTTCCAATCTTTTACATCAAAGGGCTGTGCCAGCTCTCCGGGTGTGTCGTGAAGCATGGGAACCGTCACAAAGTCTTTCTCAACACCTAAGTTGTCATTAAAACTGGCAATTTCAGAGAAACTCTTGGCGATACCTTTGTAGATATCCCAATCTGAACGCGCTTCCCATGCAGGGTCAGCCGCTTTTGACAGTGGGTGAATAAAGGGGTGCATATCGGATGTATTTAGATCGTCCTTCTCGTACCAGGTTGCCGTGGGCAACACGATATCGGAGTACATGCAGGTAGATGACATGCGGAAATCCAGTGTCACCACCATATCTAACTTACCGGTAGCGCCTTCGTCAACCCACTCAGCTTCCTGAGGAATCAGTCCGCCACGCACACCGTTATCTTCATTCATCACACCATTTTTAGTACCCAGCAGGTACTTGAGCATGTACTCATGGCCTTTACCGGATGAACCCAGCAGGTTTGAGCGCCAGATAAACATGTTACGCGGGAAGTTTTCAGGGCTGTCTGGCTGTTCTGCAGCAAATTTCAAGTTGCCGGACTTCAGCTCTTGTACGGCATAGTCTTTCGGCTCCATACCAGCAGCTTCCGCATCACGGGTAAGTTGCAGTGGATTCCTGTTCAGCTGTGGCGCTGAAGGCAACCAGCCCATACGTTCGGCTTTAATATTGTAGTCGAGCATATGTTCTTGGAACTGTGATTTATCCGCGATGGGCGATAGCACATCATGCATACTCACTTTTTCGTGACGCCACTGAGAACTGTGGTTATAGAAGAACGAAGTGGAGTTCATATGGCGAGGCGGACGACTCCAATCCAGCCCAAACGCCAAGGGTAACCAGCCAGTTTGTGGTCGCAGTTTTTCCTGTCCCACATAGTGAGCCCAACCACCACCGCTCTGGCCTACACAACCACACATGATCAACATATTGATCAGACCACGATAGTTCATATCCATGTGATACCAGTGGTTCATTGCCGCTCCGACAATAACCATGGATTTACCACGAGTCTTATCAGCATTATCAGCAAATTCTCTGGCCACCTGAATAATTTTGGCGCGAGGAACACCGGTAATTTTTTCTTGCCAAGCAGGTGTGTAAGCGACATTTTCGTCATCAAAGCTGGAGGCTACATGCTCTCCACCCAATCCACGGTCGATACCGTAGTTAGCCATCATCAGATCGTAAACTGTGGCAACTTTTGCTTGCGTCCCATCCGCCAATGTAACGGTACGTGTGGGCACATTGCGCATTTGAATACTTTCACCCTCTTGGTGATTCCAATGCTCACTGCTTCCTTCCCCTCCAGCAAAATAAGGGAAGGCAACCGCATCAACATCACCACCATCGATTAGGGACAGCTGCAATTTCACTTCATTGCCGTCTTTGCCCTCACGAGTTTCAATATTCCATTTACCTTTACCATCACCCTGCTCACCCCAGCGATAACCGATAGAACCCTGTGGAGAAACTAATTCACCACTGAGTTCGTCAAGTGCGATGGTTTTCCAATCGGGGTTATTTTCTTGGCCTAAATTATCTGCCAAATCAGATGCACGTAAGAATCGAGTAGATTTGTAGCCGCCTTCTGTCGGCTCCAAGGTCACCAGATTGGGCATATCCGAATACTGTCGTACATATTCAGTGAAGTAAGCGCTGGGATTATCGAGGTGGAACTCTTTCAGAATGACATGCCCAAAGGCCATGGCTACAGCAGCATCAGTACCCTGCTTGGGATTCAACCACATGTCCGCCAGCTTGGCCGCTTCACTGTAATCAGGTGTAATCACCACGCCTTTAGCACCTTTGTAACGAACTTCTGTAAAGAAGTGCGCATCAGGTGTACGTGTTTGAGGCACATTAGAGCCCCACAAAATAAGGTAGTTCGAGTTATACCAATCGGCAGACTCCGGTACATCTGTCTGCTCACCCCAAACCATCGGTGAGGCCGGCGGTAAATCACAGTACCAGTCATAGAAGCTCATGCAGACGCCGCCAATTAGTGACAGATATCGTGAGCCTGCGGCATAAGAAACCATGGACATCGCAGGAATGGGTGAAAACCCAATAATCCGATCAGGGCCGTGCTCTTTCGCCGTGTAGACGTTGGCCGCGGCAATCATTTCGTTAACTTCATCCCAGGAAGAGCGGACAAAACCACCCAGTCCACGCTTGGACTTGTAGGATTCAGCACGAACAGGGTCTTCAACAATAAAAGCCCAGGCATCCACAGGATTTTCAAACTGCTTGCGTGCATCACGCCACAATTTCAGCAACGGCTTGCGCACTTTGGGATACTTCAACCGGTTAGCACTGTAGATATACCAGGAGTAGCTGGCACCCCGAGGGCAACCACGCGGCTCATGATTTGGTAGGTCTGGACGAGTACGAGGATAATCAGTCTGCTGGGTTTCCCAGGTGATCAATCCGTTTTTAACGTAGATTTTCCAGCTACAGGAACCCGTACAGTTAACCCCGTGGGTGGAGCGTACTATCTTGTCGTGCTGCCAACGTTGGCGGTAGCTATTCTCCCATTCCCGGCTCTCATCCCGGGTTTCTCCATGACCGTCAGCGAAGTCGTCCACCTTAGTCTTTTTGAAGAACTGCAAGCTATCGAGAAAATGACTCATGGCTTTACTCTCTCTATTTAGCGTTTTTACTTAACGCTCTTTACTTAAAAGCACTAATGGGACTGAGTCCCATTAGTGTTGCCGTTATAAATAATCAAGGGTTGTAGAACTCACCGTCTTTACGCAGATAGAAGAACCAATTGATCAAGATACATACCGCGTAGAACAAGGCGAAACCAATCAGCGCCACTTCAGGTGTAGTGGCCTTAATTTGCTCACCGAGAACCTTAGGAATATAGAAGGCACCGTAAGCGGCAACAGCTGAAGTCCAACCCAATACTGGTCCGGCTTGCTCTTTAGGGAACACCATCGCAATGGTACGGAAAGTAGAACCGTTACCAATACCAGTGGCCGCGAACAGTAACAGGAACAACATGAAGAACGGCAGGAAGAACTGTTCTGGCGTAGCAGAACCATAAGCTGCCTTCATGTAGTAAGCCACACCTAGGGCGCTACCTACCATCACGACAGAGCAAATTTGCGTAACAAGTGCGCCACCTACTTTATCGGAAATCCAACCACCCACAGGGCGAATCAGTGCACCAATAAAGGGACCCATCCAGGCGTACATCAGAGCACTAGGGCCATTGGCGTTAACGGCATCGTGTGTCATCACACCATCAACCAAGATGTGTTGGTACCCAAAGATCACTTTAATCGACAGTGGGAAAGAAGCAGCAAATCCAATAAAAGAACCAAAGGTCATGGTGTAGATAACACTCATCACCCAGGTGTGTTTATTGTCAAAAATTTGGAACTGACGCTTCAGATTTGGCTTGATCTGACCGGGAATCGTCTTCAGAGCAAACACTGTACTAGCAATTACTAGTACCAAAACAATTTCTTTAGGTACACCAAAACCAGAGCCATTAGCCCCTTCTGGAAGCATCAACCACAAACCACAAGCTGCAGTAACAAAACCAACTAGCAACATGCCAGAGACAGTGAGAAAACTACCAATGGGGCTTGGGATATCAGGTGATACTTCCTGGGTACGTAGGTTATTCATGCCAAACCAACCGAAAAATGCCAGCGGTATCAGGAACAACAACCAAACAAAACCAGCATTTTGGATCCATGCTTCAGTGCCTGCAGGGATTTTACCAATCAAGGTACCGGAAGTTTGTTCCAACGTCATGGAATCACCACCCATGGCACCAAACAGGCCAAAGGTCATGGCCAGTGGCACCAGAATCTGCATACTGGTCACACCAAAATTACCCAAGCCAGCATTCAGCCCCAGAGCCAAACCCTGCTGCTTCTTAGGAAAGAAGAAGCTGATGTTGGACATAGAGGAAGCAAAGTTACCACCACCAAAACCAGACAACAGTGCCAACACCTGGAATTTCCACAGTGG
>Ga0209345_10003184_pt1 | contig 17122 bp, 29 predicted proteins | sample Cruoilmetagenom7_FD_187294 | JGI IMG/M metagenome (GOLD analysis project Ga0209345, IMG submission 187294) | Oil polluted marine microbial communities from Coal Oil Point, Santa Barbara, California, USA - Sample 7 (SPAdes) (version 2) | ecosystem: Environmental > Aquatic > Marine > Oil seeps ...
AAGTCTGGTAATGATGCTAAGCTGGCAGTAATTGCAGCAGCAGCAACCCGCTTTACAATTGCAGATCCAAAAGATCCTGGTATGTTAGATGTCTGCGGATTCAGTTCAGATACACCCAAAGTGTTATCTGAGTTCTCAAAAGGAAATCTATAAGACTTAACTGCAATAGGAGCTGTGTATGCTAAATTCTGCTGTGCTTTGTCTTGCATTAACAATTTATTATGAGGCTAGATCAGAACCTTTAGATGGACAAGTTGCTGTAGCACAAGTGGTTACTCAACGTGTTAAATCTTCTAGTTACCCTAACTCAATCTGTGCTGTAGTAAAACAGAAATACCAGTTTTCATTTTACTGGGACGGGAAACCTGAAAAACCTGAAGATATGATTGCATGGGGTAAAGCTATAGCAATAGCCCAAAAGGTAAAGAACGGCAAACTGGCATACATAGTTCCGAATTGCTTATGGTATTACAATCCGTATATAGCTGATCCAAAATGGGCTAAGAATTTAAAACTCTTCGTTCAAATTGGTAAGCATAAGTTTATGCAAAAAATCTAAACTTTTACAGGAAAATAAATAGATGGCTAAAAAAGGATTAAGAAAAGCTTTAGAAGAATTAGTTGCGGCAGCATTACCTTTTAGTAGAGGGCAAGGTTTAATCGTAAAAGAACTAGTACGTGCTATAGAACAAGCTGAAAAAAGCTTGAAGGTTAGAAAAAGTTAATGAGCGTACCTAATAAAATCTGCGACTACTGTTCAGCAAAAGGAATAATGCCTACCTTTAGTGACGGAGAAACAATATGTTACTCATGTTTAGACATCTTTCCTATAGGTGCTCATGAAGCACGAATAGAAATTGTTCAACTAAGAACAGAACGAGAAATCTATAAAAATGCATTAATAGAGATTCTTTCTAATGAGAATAATGTTAATTACACGCAAAGTGATGTGGAGTATGAATTAGACGGATGTTTCGATACCGCAAAAAATGCATTAGAAAATGATAAATGCAGAAAATGATAACTTTGGAATGTTGCCGAAAGATTTAACTTCGGAAGATTGGGCTAATCTCTATTATCAATTATGGCTTTGTTCTCGACAACAAGCTAAAGAAGAATGGCCTGAAGGATTGTTTAATCTTTACGATGATCTTGCAGAAGAGTCTTTCAGATTGTATCAAGGCGACATTCAACCACTTGTTCAGTACCTAAAAAATCCTAGATACAACATGAGGTAACAGCATGGAAAAGAAAAAGATTAAACAGTTCTTTTGTGGGTTACGCAATCACGAATGGACATGTGCAGCGGAAGAAGGTATCCCTGCTACACAAGAACAATTAGATAACGGAATAAAAGGCTTTGATGAGTATTCTACTATGTACTGTAAACATTGTGGTTACGTATACATACCTGATAAGGAAAAAAAGAAAAAATCGCTATTTCCATAAACGTAATTGTTTAATTGCAAGGTATATTATATAATATACATAACAAAATTATTTGATAGGTATTTAACAATGCGAAGGATTCTTTTTCTCATTTTTAGTTGCTTGATACTTGCAGGGTGCGGAGAAGTAGAGTTAGTAAAAGCGAAGGTTATAAAGATTGAAACTGCTAATGCTTCTACTCCTTCACTAATAACTTCTGGTTTTACATACTATCGAACAACCATAAAAACAGAAGATGGGCGTGTTGACAGTGTTCGTATGTACGTCGGAAAAGTTGGTTCTGAAATTACTGGATATTGGAGGTCTGGTAATTGGGACTATTCAACGAACGGATTTAGATTAAAAGACTGACAGGTATTTAAAATGAACGAAGCAACACTAGAACCTACAGAATTTCATCCTATGGCACCTAGTGCTCTTGCATATGTAAGAGCAAACATAACTCTACTGGATGTAGAGTCTATGGCTTCTTGCGCTATTGAAGGTAATAGAACTGCTGATATTTGTTTAAGTACTTATAATCGTTTAGAAAAAGGTGAACCAGTTAGTGACAGGTATATCTTAGGACTTGCTTGGTTTGTAAAAGGACTAAGGGATTGTGATGTACACGATTGAAGTAAATCCTTTGGTACATACGTTAGTCTCTATTGAAAATGCTACAAAAGCTTTTCAGAAATTAGGGGAAGCAGCAGCTAAGGTAGAATTTCCTGATTTTGCTGAGATTAAACGTTTCCGGCTTCAGAAGTTGAAAAAAGAATATGGTGCTTATAGATTCATCCTGCCAGAATATTATAGATGGTTGATAGGTATTTAATGGTATTTAAATTTCGTCATGTACTAAAAAACTATCGTGACCATACATCTGTATCATGTCAGTGTGGTGTAAAGTTAAGGTTAGACGGTGGTGTTTGTATAAGTGGTGGTATATATACCAGAGTGTATGGAACATGCACCTCGTGTAATCGTATTTATGCAAGTGATTCTAAAAATTTATATGCAGTTGATATATACATTAATGAAGGGTGTTAAGTGATAAGGGTACTGCGATGTGGAGAGCAGACACATAGGAGAAATAGCAAAGCAGAAGATCGTTAGAGGCGATAGAAGAATACTTGGCTCTGGTTGAGATTGATCACTCAGCTAATTGAAGGCACCAAGTTACTGCCAAACGTGTTAGAGGATTGGCATCCAATTACATGAGAAAATCCTGGCCTAGTTGGGATAGCGTCCAACCAGTACCTTTATCACTTAACATTGATTTTTAAGGACGCATATCATCTTACCCCTACTCAGTATATATTCGTAGTTGGTGACCAACTGAAATGTAGAGGACTTAGAAATGTCAGATGCGAAAGATCAGGAACTATCTCCACAACTTACGAATATTTTACTGAATTTGCAAAGTCGAGTGTCCATGTTAGAAGCAATGCTTAATTCTCCTTCTTGCAATGACAGATTTGAACAGCTTCAACAACAGCATGCTAAATACCGTAAAGCTTTAGAAGAAATCGTACAGCAACATGGATTAGGTGAATGTATAGTTATTGCAATCGAAGCATTGGAAGACTAATAATCAACGTCTGCAACGCTTTCTGTGTTTAGGTTTAAGCTAATTAATAGCAGTGTATAGCTATTTGCTTTACCCAAGCTTACAAACGCTTACAGCAGCTTTAAACTAGGGTATTAAATATGACACAAACTGAAAAAACAAAGCTTGCACGTAGAATAGGCAGATTCACTGTTACAAAATCATTAATTATGGGTACTGACACTGATGAAGATTGGAAAGCTATGTACGCTTTGTTTTCTAGGGTTATACCTATACACATTATAGATAAAACCTATGAAACTGATTCATTACATTATATAGCTATATCACAAGATTTTGAAGAAGTAGAACTAGGCTCTAAAATACCTTACTACACAGTAATTTTAAGTAAAGATGAATTAGAGAATGATGAGTTTTACTATACTGTTAGATTTGAAAAAACTGAGGACCCAGAGGAGTATATTTTTACATGACCTATTCCATTTCGATACGTAATAAAATTCCAAGTACAAAAAGAAGAGTAAACCAATCAAACGTGCAATGGATCCTGCGAAATATCCTGAATCTTACCTCACTAGAACGAAAAGAATTACTCCATCTTTCTGAAGCATTGAAGAAAAAAGCAGCTTTACAAGGATAAAAGGGCCACTACTTTTCAGCAATGGCCCTCCCGGACTTCCACCAGGCGTGAACATTTAGAGGGGGACTACTCTAAACGCGCTCTGGACCTTAAAGATCCCAAACCTACAGTCCCCTGTAAGGTTTAGGAAATGATACTAGAACCACCTGCTTGTTTCTCATCACCTAAGATAATCATAGCAGACATCACAGCACCAGTAGTAGAACTAGCAGTTGTAATGGATGCACGAATAGTACCCTTGGAACCTTTATAACCGACTGAACGAGAAACACCATCATCAGCAGCGGCGAAATCGAGATCAGTAATAGTGGTATCAGTACCATTAAAGTGCAGATCAGCATCAGCAACAGTGGTAAAAGTAGTACCATCTACTGATTCTTCTACGATGACAGCATGAGTACCGTCAGTAACAACACCTGAAGTAAAGGTGACTACTGCGGAATGGTTATCAGATAGACTAGCAGCGGCACCATCTTCAGTACCGTCAGTCAGAGCAACAGGAGCGATAGAAATCACCTGGGATAATTGGGAGTTAAGATCTAACATGTTATAATCCTCTTAATTAAAAGATTGAAATTGAAGTTGAAAGCTTTCATGGTGTAGTATTGCATCTTAAGGTTAAAGGTTCAATCTATTTGATCTTGGCCTTTAGCCTCCTTAAAGCATCTCGTTCCTGCCTAAAATACTTTTGCTGTTCAAGGAGTTGTTGATAGGATTCTTCTTCATAACTTTCTAACCTTCCTTGATTACTATCTTTTTTACGTCTAAGAGCAGTAAGGTCTTTCTTATTAACATACTGCCTCATATTAATATAGTTTTCTTGGATCTGAACAGCTAATTTATTTTGACTCCTTGCAACATCTCCTGCGTGGGCAAACCTTGTATCTAAAAAAAGCCAGGCAGTGATCACTGAGCCTAGAGCTGTAACGATAGAACCTAGTACCAGAATCGTCCGTATAAGCCCTTTGTTCTCGTTTAATGTCACACCCATTGCATTTTTCCTCTTGTGTAGGTACTACTAGGCTACCATCTTTATTGATCCTCGTGGTAGCTATTATAGCCATCACATCGCTACTATACCTACTCGTAATGCTAGTGTAGCAAATTTCATACCTGATTCTATCAACCTATATCGGTTACGAACTGTAGGCTCTTTCCTCATCTTTTCATATAAGGTTTCTACAATCTGTGCATCGGCTTTAAATTTCTTTAAATAGTACCGTTCTATAGGTGACATTCTTTGTATGTAAGGTTTAACTATTTCAGCACCACGTAAATAAATTTCTTTACCCACATCGTAATAATGTTCTGCATTACTCAATACAACAAATTCGGATTCCTTCCAATCTGTTTCTAATTGATTAACGAAAAAGTTGCACTGCTCTTCTAACTCAAGGAGCTTTTCCCTATCAACCTTTTCCATCATATGCAAATTATTATGAAGAAGATCTTTCACAGAGTCGTATTCTGCCCGTAAATCATAAAGTGCATTAGTAGTATCTACTAATAACAAAGCTTGGCTTGTAGTGCAACTCTGTACAGAAACAAGAAGGAAACCTACAAGAATACTATTTACAAAAAGTTTCATACCTTTCATTGTTACTTTGCTTCTGTCAAATTCTCAGGCTTATTTTTACCAGACCAATATGCTACTCCCCCAAAATCCTTTACAGCAGAGTAATAACTCATAGCTCTGTATCTACGTAACGGTTTTAGAATCTTAATACTTTTATAGTCGATAACTCTGATCATATTATTCAAGAAAGTTCTATCTGCGCTTTCTTTATCCTTGTTAGTCTTGCCTACAAAATACATAAAATCATGTATATCGCAGCATTCCGTTATGTTTAAACCGTAAAGTGTATCAGGTACTAACCAACCTCCTAGTCCTTTAGTGCCACATCCATTACATAACTTTTCCTTAACATCAATAGGAAGGTCAAGATAAGCTTGAGGAGCAAATAATTCGATAGCCATTTTTAAATCCTTTATGCTTCACCATTTGTCAGATCACCTGTTAAAATAGGCAATCCGTAATCATGTGGTAAAGGAAAAGCTTGTGGCCATCTGTAGGACAGTACACGCTTTCTAGGGAAAGCCTTAAGTGATACTTGATTACCTTGATTACCGCCCCATACAATCAAGTTATCATTAGTATCCTTACCCCATACAATACCAACATGTCCTTTCCAAGAGGTTTTACTACCTCTCCAAAAAACTACAACAGCACCTACAGCAGGAGCTGGCAATGAACTGCCCCATTTATTCCAACTACGCGCATTAGCTTTACGTGTACTGATTATTCCTTTTTCTTCAAAAACTCCTCCGACTGCTGCACTGCACCACGGAGTCTCATCATCAGTGAATGGTTGGCGAGTTGCTACCCACCAACGCAAAATTTGTGGGTTATGCCTATTACCAGGAATTTCACGTAGACCTATGTATTTCTTAGCACACTCCATCCATGGTAATATTTGTTGAGGAGCTCCGTTTAATTCTTTATGCAGTCTGGTAATCTCATCAAAAGCTAATTGCATAACATCTACATTAGTAACAGATAATCGATCTTCTAATTGTTTTAATATAAGACTACTCATTTCGTTTGTCCCCTCGTTCATAGTCATGATTAATACGGAAACCATGTAAAGCTACTAGAAATACAAAAATCATAAACAAGGTAACCGAAGTATTGTAGATTAACAAGAACACCATTTGCTCTGTATGAAACATTTGAAGCAGTGTGGAAAGTATTAGAACTATGGTACTCGCTGATAATATTTTTCTTTCTTTTCTACGATCATGTTTAAGTAACCACAAGGATGCCAACCCTAAAATAAATACTGTAGAAAAGGCTACAATCCTAGCAATTTCAGCAGCAAGTCCTACATTACCAAATAGTAATGTGCCTAAAGAAATGCCTACAACAAGCATTACTATAGAGCCTTGAGCTATTGGCATTTCTTCAATTACCTCAATGCACTTTTGAAGAAAGTTGTAGGTGAGGCTGCTTAAATGGTGGAGTGGGTGATCAATATGAGGGTGTTTAATTGTCGCCATGATTTCGGTCCCTTACTCTGTGTGTACTTTGTGTAACTCCAGACTTCTTTCCACATCAACAATAGAACTTTTAATATCTGTACTCTCTTTCATACATTGTAGTATATGTGTTCTAAATTCTTGTTCTATATTTTTCATATTCTTTTCAGTTCCATTTTGGTCCTGTATAAGAATGGAGATGTCTTTTTGTAAAGGACTAATAATATTAGATACATATAAACCTAAACCGATAGATGCAATTATTGCTAGTACTGACCATCCCAATTTAATTCCATCTGGTTTAAATATAATATTTCTTGAATCTCCTATAGGTTGTTTTATTTCAGCATCTACCATCAGAATACAAACCTTATAAATTTTTATGTATCTAAGATTAGATAACTAACCACTCTGGAAGTATAACAACCCGAAAAGTTAAAATCAGCCTATATTTCCATGCACTTTAAAAGTTTGTATATCAGAACGCCATTCACCTGTAGGCAACACTACATGAAATTGTATTTTCCATTTACCCTCTACGTCTAAATCATTAGCTACAGTAGCGTATTGAACAACACCATCTACACCAGTTGTTTTAAAGGTAGTAATACAGGTAGCAGTTTCTTTGTTAGGTTTTAAGAAAAAAATTTCTTGAGTAGTAGCTGAGGACACATCTACTATATCTTCACAATCTTTTACTGTGATCTCAAAAATAGTTCCTATATCACCTAAATGGATTTCTTCTATACAAGCCATTCTATAACTCCTTACTAAAGGATTTGATTTGATCTATACTACTAATGGTAGCTTCCTTTCTATGCACATTACTTGTCATTTTTACTTTTTGATCTATGTTTAAAATTTTAATTTTAGTCGTATCAATGGTATTGATTATCACTACTTTCTGATCTACATACAAATCAAATTTAATAATATCTGTAGTTGCCATAGGTACTATCCACTATCGTTCAATATTAAAATTTACCATACGAACAATATTTACCGTAAATCTTACTATCTCTTTCCATACATCAACCAAGGTCAGAGTAGTTCCTAACCCAAAAGAAAAAACATGCCGTCTTAATCCGAATGTCATCATTGTGGTGTGATCTCTCTCAGATCGTCATAAGGTGCATCAAAAACATGTAATGGGGTAACACCATCAACTGCATATATGGTAATAGTTTTAGCAGTCGTGTCATGTTCTCGCTTATTAAAATGTGCCCTATGTACCTCTTGCGCCTGAATCGGAGACTGTGTTTCGTTTGTAACTGAAGCCCCAGTAGTATCATTAACAAAAAGGCACATTCCACGGGCAACCATTTCGCCATCCGAGCAAGATGCGTCAAAAGTTAATGAACCTTCAGCTACTCCCACAGTCACTTTATCAGTAGGTTGGTTACAATGCTTAACTGTGAAGCCGCCTCGGTTACCTCTTACACTTAACAAGCAAGTACCCGCAGCATTCATACTAACCGTTGGGCGACCTAATCCTGCTACCATAGAAAAACAAGTGGCCAGGAGAATAGTTGCTCCATCTACGCAGAATAAATCTCCAGCTAAGCCGCAGCGTTCAAATTGACCATTTAACCAAAAATTATTAGCTAGTACTGACTCTTGTACAATAATTACTCCAGAATAACTTCCTTGCATATTACAGTGAGTAAATTCAGAACCAGATAAATTTTGTCCGTTGCAATCAATAGCTGGAGTTCCTATCCCTATAATTACAAAGTTTTTCATATTCCGATCTATAGTTAAATCAGAATAAACAACTAACTTTTTAAGTCCGTTAGCCTCAGCAAAGTCTACTGCATCTGGTGTATTATCAAATGGTGAACCGGCAGAACCGTCACCATTAACAAGTGCTTCTGTGTCAATAAATACATATCTATCTGTGTATTTGATAAGGTTAAGAACTTGAGATGCAGTCATACTATCTACTGGATAATTCCAAACTTTTTCAGCCATAGCAGTTGCATGGATATCATTGCTAATATAAGTACTTATCCCATTATCGTTTATGTCCCCTAATACATTATTAAAATTATCTACAGCTCCACTAACAATCACACCTTCAGATGTAGCACTTATATTTATGCCGTAGCCGCCATTTTTATGGATTACTGAATGACCAGTAAAATTAACTTCATGTCCACCACTTAGATCAATATCAACACCGTGTGAACCATTACTGCCTATATGGCAATCAGTTACATCTACATGATCTGCTGTACCCTGAAAGCATAAGCCTGTACCATCATTATGGTGCATCTTCACATTATCTATAACACCGTATTCTCCATCTTCAAAAAGAACACCGTTATTTGAATTTGAAACCCAAATATTATTAAGAAAAGTAAAATCTCCTGTAGTATGAATAACCCATTTAGTATTAGTAGCCGATGTTTCTACTTGCATGCCTGATAATTCTACGCCTCTTCCTGATACAGAAACGGCATTCTGATTTATCTCAGTAGTATTTTTAATAGCAAAGTCACGTCCAGGCCCACGTATAAACAAATAATTCTTAGTAACAGTAATGTAATCATTCACAACAGTAACACCGCTTGGATCTCCGGCCATAGCGATAATAATATCGTGATTATTATTAACTACTAGATCATGTGCTTTTGCAAAAGTCTCAACTGCAAACTGAGGCGATTTACCATCTAAGGAATCACTACCTGCATAAGGGTTCCAATACCAAATATTACCAGTGCCGGTATGATGGGGTCGCAACCCTTCAACCAAACGCTTAGTAGCTTCAGTAGAATTATAAATTTCAGTCAATGCAACAAGCCCCGCCGAATTAGCAGAACGCACAGACACTTGGTTTACATTTACTCGGTCACCGACATTAGAATTAGCACCGACTAAATTTACCGCGTATTGTCCATTTTCAAAAGTAACAGTATAAGGTGCAAGAATTTCTAGCACATCAGCCAAGGTCACACCACCAACTGTTACATCTGCATTGTGGTCGTGTGTCCTCGGCCAAGGCCGCATGTGGATATCTTCTTCAATATCGCGTAGAATCAAGCGGAATATATTCAAGTCCAGTTCCCTGATTTCTGTAGGGGAAGCCTGTACTAGAGTTGTATCCGCTTTGGGCACATATATCACGCCCGTAATCGGGTTTACTGTGATAGTCATAATTATGCGTCACTGATTCTCGATGCTGGTACAGCAAATCCTGAGGCACCAAAAGTAGCCGTTGCAAATGCTGGTTTGATTGGTCCGTTTTTACCTGCTGCATAACCATTTTTGATAATAGTCACAACCTGAGTACTACCTGCACCCTTAATAGCGGTGTAAGTAGCATCACCGTCTGCTGTCATCTCCTTATCAACTAAGGCCCTCATCACAGTGTTACCAATGGCTGCTGCGCTAGGAGCAGTACCAACCAGAGTATAGGTCAATCCAGTATATGAACTGTACTCAATCAAATCGAGATTATTGTCGCTATCTCGCTCAATCCGCAGAAAACCAGCTGCTGGGGTGTTGTCTGGAATAGCTGCCACAATAGCCGTAGTAGAGGACGCTGCTACCAATGCAGTAGTCAGTGTAGTCTCCGCAAAAGTAGGCTCTGGGTCACCGTTGGTATCGTAAGTGGAACCGTTCCAAGGATAGATCATTACGGTATCGTATGCTTTAGCACCCGTCAATTTACCTTGCTGATTATTAGGCGGTTCCTGAATAGTTGCATCCAAGGCTGGGAACTTATCCCCTACCACTGCATCAGAAATGTCTATAGAAATACCGTGATTAGATTGAAAATTGGTACCAGTGTAAACACCAACAAACTGGTTATTGATAGTACGTTCAGATACGGTTCCGTTCACCGCTACAGTGTTATCAGAAGTACCACCATATAGCACTTGACCATCAATGGGCAATAACCCAGTTAGCCTCTGTGTGTAAAGAGTACCAGCAGCTCCACTATCAAGCAGAGCAATTAGCAATGAAGAACCTGCACTGGTATTCAGGATCACAGAATCAACATCACCGTCACCAGTTGCACCGGCCATCGTATCAGCAGCAGTTGGATCAATACCTGGCTCCATATCGAAGACCATAGTACCAGTAGCACCACCATCATTCTGATACAGCAACCTACCTTTAGCGCCAGAAGGCGAGAAGGTAACAACCTCGCCTACGGTCATGTTGGTAGTCTGACCAGAAAATACAACAGAAGTACCCCAGTACATGATCTCATCTTCAGCCAAATTAGCCGATTCAGTATCATATGGGATGTCGAGATTAATACCGATTACAAGTTGAGCATTACGTCCGAACAATGTCTCAGATGTACCGCGCCGCTGTACATACTTAGACCGCTCATAGGTTTGACTTGAACTAGCAGAACCGAAATCAAGACTCATACCAAAAGGTCGGTCACCATTACCGTTGCCATGATCAAGAAGCTGGTAACCCTCAGTCCAGACAATACTGTTATAAGGTGCGCCAGCCAAAGTTCCTACAGTCTCTACATTGTTACCATCTGGTGCAGCAAACAACGCCAAAGCAGTAGTAGCATCACCAAGTGTAGTACCACCAAAGAAGAAACTATAGTTGTTTTCTAACAATGCACCGCGAACCCGGCGACCATCAATATCCACACCATCTTCACGAACCCGGCGAACAATACGTATGTTACCATCAATGGAATGCGGCATGAAAGCGTTCTTCCAATAATCAGTTATGATTGCATCATCCTGAATCAGTACTGGCTGAGTGTCAGCAAAAGGCGAAGTAACCTGAACGTTCAAACCAGAGAACTTATCATCCCCATCATTCTGACTGATAGAAGCATCGTACATATGCTGTACGATGGTATCATTTATCACAATGTTAGAGAGCAGGTTGATAATAGTGTCCGTATCCTTGCCAGAAGGAACTGGGTCAACACGGCTCAGATCATCATTACCGTAGATGTCTGGATTGTCGTTCAAGTCAGATAGAAGTCTATGAAGGTGCAAGCCTCGATATGCTCGATCATGTACCGCGCCATTTACTGCTCCGTCACCGCTGGCACCATTGGAGAAGGTATCATTATCAGCAGGTAAGCCTTCATCAATATTAGAAATGAAACGAACGCTCAACTCACCAGATACCCCTGCATCTGACTCAACAGTGATAATCTCACAAGTCTGACCATCAGGAGAGAAAGTAAGAGTATCTCCAGCCGTTACGTTTCCTGTCTGACCATCGAAAAAGAAAGAGTGTGTAGCACCAAGTGCAGGACCAGCCCAGGCGCAGATACCAGTACCAGGTACGGTCAGATCATCCCGAAAGTACGCAGGGTACAACATCTCATCTCCGTCACCGTCTGCGTTTGCAGTGGTAGAGCCTTGAGTCAGTACCTGGGCATCTACTGGAACGGTACCCGCAAGCAGAGCACATTTTAAGATGCCTGTAGTTCCTTCATCAATCAAGGTAACGATCATGGCCTTGTCTGAGCCTGCATTCCATGTCAGGAGATTTGCCATATCCTCCGCAACAAACGGGCCACTGGCCTCAGTATCGTATTTAACACTAAAATATGTAGTCATTTATATATCCTCAGTCTGGAATCATTAACAATGTTACGGTAGCACCGTTTGCAGTGTCTATAGTAGTATCAATTGGGTTAGGTTCATAGACCGGTGAACTAGAACCCCTCCTGCCAGAGCCGCTAACTGGCTGGGTAGTAGAGTAAGATCTAGTGTCACTAATTACGCCAGAAGCATTAGTCAAACCGTCAATCACTATGGCAGTCGCTTTGATTGTCCCTGTGGCTGGTGTAGTTGGTGTCCCGCTGACTGTATAGCTGTAACTATTAGCGTTGATATAGGTAATGGTCTTAATACGATTATATTCATTCTGCACTGCGCCTGAAATCAGTATCTTCTTACCAGTAGCCAGCCCGTGTGCAGTGTGACTCACTGTAGCAACAGATCCAGACCGAGTTATGGTCACGCTGTCCTCAAAGGGTAATGGTCCTGTGCCATTCTTCGCCAGTACGGTTACCGCTACACCTTCAATGGCAGTCTTGGTATTTTTATCCAGACAAGTTACGGTCATAGTTACCTGACCAGAAACCACACTAACAGTACCAGTACCTACTACGTATACTGAAGGACTTGTTGCGCCAGAAGCCACATTTATAGTCAATATATTAGGTGAGCTAATCGTCACCTTAATAGTTTCATTACCGCTTGATGCCGCTGTATACCCTGAATCAGTACAATTCCATCCCTGCGTATCAGTAGCAGAGATGTTCATATCAACAGCATGACCAGTACCGTCTGAAATAAAAGTACAGTTATCGAAAACATCCAAGTCATCACTGTCAACGCCTATTGCACCTGATGGTTTATTGAGGGTGCAATTTTCAAGTGACCCCCCGGTTTGCATAGTAATCAAACCGCAAAGATTCCAGGTACAGCCTATAGGATCATTAGCAATGCTGCTAGTATTAATGTCTGTTAATACCACGCCGCTGAAGGTCTGACCGTTTACTAGAGTCAAAGCGTTAGCCTGAGTAATTGAACCGCCAGACATAGAGAACGCAGTAGCAGAGGTTCCGTCTACATCAAAGTCTACATTGGTAGTTCCGTCTACTGTGGGCTGAGCCAATATATTTGTATTTACAAAGGTTATTGTTCCAGTAATATCCAGATTATATCGACTAAAACCATTATTCACCCACGTACTTGCGCCTGTTTGAATGGTGTTGTCTTTGAATACCAAAGTCTCACCATTGGAAGTGAGAGCAGTACCAGAAAGAGTCAAGTCGCCCTGCGAATATATAATTCCACTTACGTTAGAAAGAACACCGTAGCGGTTAGCTTCAGCCTCATCAATAGCAGTAGCTTCAGTAAATAGTTTGTCACCGACAGTAGTACTAGAGATCGTATGTCCTACGCCATGGTACATAGCATCAATCCAAGTATTGATAACAGCTCGGATATTACCTGATGAGCTATTATCTACCGTCATAGAAAATTGATTTAAATTACCAGGAGCAAAAGTCCCAGTTTCAGTTCCCTTATTGATAAAATCTAAGGCTATTGCTTTGAAGTCACCAGATACAGCACGACTCTTTTCATAAGCTCCTACAGCTACAGAATAATCAAGATCATTACCGCTTGTAGATTCTAAATTCATTGTTACATCTGTGTAGTACTGGGACAGGTTAGAAGCTGTCCAAACAACAAAGATACCACGAGATGTACTCATAGCCTCAGCAGATGCTAGAGTAAGTGTACCTGTTTCAGAGGCATTCTTAGCTACATTCCAAGACTCAGAATTAGTTCCCTCAATGTGGACGTTATAATCATCAAGGTCATCGGTGCCTGCCCAATCTTCTTGAGTATCATTATCTACAACAAGAGTCATTCCTGAAAGAGCAACAGTCACGCTGTAATCTCCGTATTATATGCAGTGTTATCTTGAATCAATTTAGCTATTGCTAGTTGGTTGGCTCCAAGAGCGTTTATCAGAGTTGAATTACCTGCAATATGCTCAGCCATTGCTTGTGGTAGGTAACTATTAACATAGTAGTGCTCCGCATCTCCCTTATACTCAGTGCTTCCAGAATCATCAACTATACGATAACGCCGAAAAGAAAAACTAATAGTGTATATAGGAGTGTCATTAATATTGTGAAGAGTAGCCTGAGTAATAAGCTGCTCCTTCATCAAGATCATATTATATAGATCAGGAGGGTTTGTAATGCGAATACCCATCAACTACACCTCATCTCTATTAAGTCCTTCACTTAGGTTACAAATTAAACATAATAAATTGGTAAACTATCAATAGATGCTACTTTACCTAGTACTGTATCCCCACGCAAGAGTAGTGTATCACCTTGTTTATAGTTTCCTGTATTTTGTATGACTTTAGGACCACTGCTAGTACTAACGGTTACCATATCTCCGTACGTGGTAACAACTACCCCAGACTTAGGTGTAGGGGTGTACAGTACTCTCATCAGATCTTGTAGATCACTCATGGTTTTACCATATCTAATTCAGCTAATAACATATCACCATCAGATGTAAAATGAACACCTTCTATTTTACCTACCCAGGATGCTCCTTGAATAGCATCATGGACATCAATCAAAATACCTGGTTTAAGCCCTGTTTTATACAGTATAGTGACTTTTAAAGGCTGCAAATCAGAATGATCATCTATTTCCATCTGACCTCGTGCCAATGCTGCAGGTATAGAAGTGATCAATGAATCTTGTATATCTGGACCTTGCTTATCTGCTGGCAATCTAGCTACAATAATATCAATCATAAAGTATTCCCTTCTATATAAATTAATACATCATATTCGTTTTCACCTGTAAGTAAGGTATTAACTAAACGATATTGTAAAAACGAAGTAGTATAGGTTACTTTAGCTACTGCTACACCTGAGGTGGTAGCTACTAAACTACGATCTGTAGTTGCGCTGAGCGTTCCTAAACTGGTACCCATCCATGAATAAGTAAATCCACTATAAACAGGATATTTAGGAGCTACTTCACGGGTCTTAGGAAAATGTACAAATTCTGTAACAGATTTAGTACCACCGCCTAAAGTGACGATGCTACCAAGAGAAGGAGTAATCACAATACTAGTATCATCAACATCCCTGCTTCTATATAATAAAAATCCTAAATTATCTCCTGGAGCAAAATCAGTATCCCCGTCATTTAACCCACCTTCAATGGCAAGTCTATCATCAAATTCTGCACTAAATATTGGACTACCAATTGCATCAGCAGATAAAGAGACAACTAAAGTTGTAGTAACTACAGACATCAAGGATTCTCCAATATAAACTGAGCATCTGTTCCTACAGGCTGGGTAGTAGTGTAATCAATAGATTTAGTTAAATATGTAATCTTTGCTAACCCGTAATCTGTTTCATTTCCCGTGGTCAATTTATTAGTGTACGGGTCAAAAACCAGCCCAGTTAATGTTAAAGATTCCCAATCAACGTTATTAATGCTCACTATAGGGTACGCTAAATCAGCCTCTCCTGCTACAAATTCTACTAATTCATCTGTTATTTCACGGGTAACTATACCGAAATAAGTTAATACCACCCTGCTATCCCATGTATGACTTAAAACAACATTAGTTCTCCAAGGCTGCGGATAACATCTAATTGTACTAGGAGCATACCTGTCTGTTGGATCGGGTACATGTTCCAGTATATCATTATAAACAGATTCTGCATCCTTAACTCTATATTTATTAAAACTTTCTACCATATGAAAACCTTCCGATACAGATAAATTATCCTCAATATCGGTTAAGGTAGTAAAAGGTGTTGCAGTAGAAAAATCTGGTACAGTGACTGGATACTTAGGCCGTACACTTATTGTACCATCTTTGTTAGATTCAAGTATGCCACCTGCTGCCTCAACTACTCGTTTAGCTGCTGTTATTGCAGAGCCATCTGAAACTGCCATACGGTAAGCTGGTATACTCCAATTCACTAAAGTCCAAGTTACAGATTCACCTAACAGATCTTCTACTATATCTTTAGCCATCATTGCGGTTGTGTAAGATTTAGTTATGGTAGGTGCGTGTGGTGGTGCTTTCAACACTATAGGACTAGCACCTTTAATACGCATAGCAACTTCAGAAGGAGCCACTCTGGATAATTCTTTGCTTTCTACTACCATATCATATTCATCTGCTGCTAACTGTACGGTTACCGCGTCCCCTCGCGTTATAGACTTGTAATCGGCTACATTTACTAAAGATAGTTCAAATTGCCATGAAAAGTCACTTTCCGAAGTGAATACCCTTACAGAGTCTATAACTATGTCGTTACCATTATGGATCAACTTCATAATTGGGGTTTCATCATAATCAGTATCAGACAGCATACTCCATACACTGATCAAAGAACCTCGAGCTGGGTTATACGTTTGTAAAGAATAATCTGCTTGATGTTGAATAACTACCGAATCAGTTTGTGTATAAAGACTTGAATGTTGTTCAGCTATCCTACCTAAACCTACGTAAGGAGATTCATGCTGTACAGCCAACCCGGCCATTCCCCATTTAGCTTCATTATCAGCAGCAACAGGATTATATGCTTGTATGGCATAATCTGCTTCGTGTTGTGTAATAACAGTCACCATAGCCTGATAAGGAGATTCCATTTGCACCGAAACACTGAAATGTATAGGTGCTTCGTGTTGTGTTGAAACCCGGTAACCACTAGGAGCTTCGTGTTGTACCGCTAGCCGCAGACCATAAGGCGTTTCTACTTGAGTTTTTACCTCAGTAAAAGCATCCTGTTGATACTTTAGATCAAGGCTGAATGTAGGATACGCAGCCTGCTGATACTTTAGATTGACTAATAATTCTTGCATGCCGTCTGCCCCCTCGGACAAAATACCGCCAAATATAAATGTGATTAAAGCATACTTCGTACCTGCTGGCGAA
>Ga0209345_10003185_pt1 | contig 17121 bp, 12 predicted proteins | sample Cruoilmetagenom7_FD_187294 | JGI IMG/M metagenome (GOLD analysis project Ga0209345, IMG submission 187294) | Oil polluted marine microbial communities from Coal Oil Point, Santa Barbara, California, USA - Sample 7 (SPAdes) (version 2) | ecosystem: Environmental > Aquatic > Marine > Oil seeps ...
CAGAATCCAGACGATCGAGCTGCACCAGGATTCGATCGACCTGCCATATCCAGCAAGGCATGTGTTCCTACAAGCGGAGATCATCCCCCTACTGCTCAGCAATGGAGAGAAGTGAGATGAATATGATGCTGTCAATTTTTCGATCCAATCCATACCTCGCAGTGCTCGGATTGGCTACCTGCCTTATTGCTGGATGGCGAGGTGTTGGATTGCTCGATTCAAGTCCTGATATCGACTCAACTCCTTCCTTCAAACTACTCGAACCCACCACAAACAGCACGAGATCTGAACCCTCGTGGGAAGATGTCCTGGCGGAAGATCCATTTATGAGGACTGCGGCCCACTCGCTAATTGATGCGACACCCAACGCTCCGGTTGTTGAGCCTGATATTCAGCCCTACGAGCTTCAGGCAACTCCGAACCTCAAGCTTACTGGAATCCTGACTGGGAAGCGCTCCGTTGCCATGATCAATGGACAGTCACTGAGCGTTGGGATGTCGATCGAAGGCTGCGAAGTCCTTGAAATTCGCCCCGAGAGTGTGCTGATCAAGTATTTTAATCAACGATCCATCCTGAGTTTGCCCAGGGTGTTTGATGCGAGCACCCCCATTGAATAACCAATGCGACCCAACCCGGAGCGGAGACCCATGGATCCGAGCTGCACACGAACTTGTTGTTCGTGGAGTTATGACCCATGCGCAGCTCGACGATGCTCTTCATTCCTCGGCAAACACAGACCCAAAGGTAACCGGAAGTACTTGTCACGCACGCCAATCATTTATTGATGTGCTTGTTGATTCCGGGCATTGCACAAGGCAAGAGCTGGTCGCCCAGCTCGCCTCTTTGGCTATGGTTCCTTACATACATCTGACTGCGGAGATGATCGACCCAGCCGCGAGTTGTGTGTTTCAAAGAGAGTTTCTTGAGCAAAACGAGTTGCTCCCTGTGTCATGCGACGAGGGGATGATCACGATCGGATGCGAATGCTTTGCCGATTCTGAACTTGCCCACGAGATTGAGCGGATTACGGGTTGTGAAGTTGTCTTTATCGCATCTGATGCGATCACGAATCGTGAAGTTCGAGAGCAGGTGCTCGGCCCAGTACAGTCAACCGCAGAATCTGCTGCTCCAGAAGCTTCAATTCAGAACTTGATTTGCGAAAGCGAGATCAAGGATATCCGTGTCGTGGAGGAGTCGGTTCAGGAAGACGCGGATCTCAATGCGGCATCCGATTCTCCGGTGGTCAATCTTGTGAACCGGATATTGGCAAGCGCCTACGAGCAAAAAGCAAGCGATATCCACATTGAACCATGGATAGATGGGTTTATTGTTCGGTATCGGATTGATGGGAAGCTCCGCACAATTGCGGAGCCGCCGAGAGGATTGCTCTCGGCGATCATCAGCCGGATCAAAATTCTATCAAAGCTTGATATTTCTGAACGCCGCATTCCGCAGGACGGTGCCTTTGCGGTCACGGTTGGGGATGCAGTGATTGAGTTCCGCGTCTCTACGATGACCACCAAATACGGCGAGAAAGCGGTGATGCGATTGGTCGAGCACGGGAGTTCGATCCCATCGCTGCACGATCTCGGGATCAATGAATCATCAGAAATCGAACTTCGGGCGATGTCAACGCTTCCCAATGGGATGCTTCTGGTCACCGGACCAACCGGGAGCGGAAAAACAACCACACTCTACTCGTTGCTCGATGAAGCGTGCAGCGAGGAGCGGAATATCAGCACTCTTGAGGATCCGGTCGAGCGGAAGATCAAAGAGGCGAGTCAGTTCCAGATTAACGACAAAGCGGGGTTTGGTTTTTCCACGGCCCTGCGATCAATACTCCGCCAAGACCCTGATGTCATCATGGTTGGCGAAATTCGCGATCAAGAAACGGCTGAACTTGCGGTACAAGCATCGCTCACAGGTCATCTTGTACTCTCGACACTGCACACCAACGATTCAATCTCATCCTTACAACGGCTTCATAACATGGGCGTGGAACCCTATCTCATCGCGGCTTCGCTCCGGTGCGTGCTTGCGCAACGCTTGATTGGCAGGCTATGCCAGCGTTGCAAGACTCTGGTAAGTAACGATCAGCTGACCTCCCGATTCACAGGTACACCATACATTCTCAACGACTCGTCATATGAGGCGCACGGATGTACTTCATGTGCAAAAACAGGGATCAAGGGACGGATCGGTGTGTATGAACTGTTGATGCTTGATGAGCAGATCTCGGAGTCGATCCTTCTCTCAAATGATCATGGAGTTACTCCTGAACCCAGCATGCTTGAGGACGGGCTGAGCAAAGTACATACCGGATTGATCAGCCTGCGAGATTTGCTGGCGGTAGTCCCGTGCCCGAATGAACTGAATGATCACGACCACACGGCGTTGAGAACACGGAGGAGTGCTTAGATGAAAGCTCGATATGTGTATGAATCAAAGACCAGAGATGGAACATTCCAGAGCGGTTCAATTGAAAGTCGGTCCCGTGAGGAAGCAGCACAAACACTCCAACAACAAGGACTCTTTGTCACCCGGATCGGATCCGATCAGCCAAATAAGACGAAATCTACATCACCCCGCGCGAAGCGGTCCGATGTCACCTGGTTTATCTCACAGCTTGCCATCATGATCGAGACCGGGATGCCCATCAGCGATGCCCTGAGTTCACTTGCTGAAAAATCAAAGAATACATCAATGCAAAGAGTGCTGACGCATATTGCCAGTGAGGTGGATCACGGGAAGCCGCTCTCCCAAGCTCTGAATCATGCACCATCGCGGTTTGATCCTGGTCTGATCGCATTGGTCCGCGCTGGAGAAGAGAGCGGCCGACTCGGAACCATACTTACCAAGGCGCATGAGTATATGTCTCAAGAGATGCTCCTCATGAAGCGGTTCAAATCCGCGATGGCGTATCCGATCATCATGGTGGTCATCTGCATCTTGGTTGTCCTGATGCTGATGCTCTTCGTGCTTCCACGATTCACGACCCTCTTTGAAGGTAGGGGAGCTGATCTTCCTCTCCCCACAAAGATATTGATGGGCACAAGCGATCATCTGATGTCGCACTGGTTCTGGTGGTTGCTTGCGTTGTCAGCGACCATGATTGGATTCAGCGTGTGGTTTTCCACTACCGTTGGAAGTTCGATCCGGGATCGCGCGTTGATTTCGATGCCGGTATTTGGCAAGACACTCAATACCTTATACCAAGCGAGAGCATTCCGAGGCTTTGCGGTGATGCTGGATTCGGGCGTCTCGATCATGCAAGCGGTTGAAATCACCACAGGGATTGTACCGAATACTGTGCACAAAGAGCTGTGGACGGAAGTTGGGAAGCGGGCAAGGAATGGCGACCGCATGAGCGGCGCTTTCACAGATTGCCGCGCCATTCCCGACCATATCTCACAAATGATCGAAAGCGGGGATCAATCCGGACGGCTCGGGTTCGTCTTTCATCGGCTGGCGACTTTTCTTGAATCGGATTATGAGCTCTCGATCAAATCACTGATTCAGATTATTGAGCCTGTAATGATCGCGGTGATGGGAATCATTGTTGGATTTATTGCTGCTGCGCTGATGTTACCCTTGTTCCAAGCGGGTGGGGTGATGTCGTCATGAAACCCAAACCAAAATGCTGGATGAAATCAGCTCGTGGATTCTCGATGATCGAGGTGACGCTCTCGATCATGATCATGGTCCTGGTCTCAAGCGCTGTGATGAATGCCATCGCTTCAGGGAACAGAGATACCCGTATGATTCAACAAAAAATCACCGCGGCACGCGATTCTGAAATGCTCATCGAAGAGTTGATTCTGGAGCCGATCGAAACCCGAGAAATCGCTTTTGATGGATTTGAACAAAAGGCAGGCGAACTGACCGATTTCTTGGATAACCCACTCCCAGAGATCAATCAATTTTGTGAGCGGTGGATAGAAATTCAAGAGTGCTCGATCAGCGTCGACTTTGGATCAATCACATCGGTGAACTGCCTCGTGTACAACATCTGTACACAGGATAGTTTCGCTGGATCTGAGCAGTTCCCCGTAATGATTCCGATGGAAGTCGTGCCATGAGTTTGCACGCGAACCACCGGAGAGGGTTTACGCTTGTCGAGCTGATGACTTCCGTCGCGGCTTCTTCGTTGATTTGCGTCACGGCAGTTACCTTTGTATCCGCAGCCTTGAGCAGCTCAGACGCAGGTCTCCGGCGTTCCGACACCATCGCGGCTCGAGAGGTGGTCGTACGGAGATTGTCCCCAATTTTACGGGAGAATATTGGCATACTGAATATCGATGACAGCCGGGTGATGCTGTGGTCTCGGGATCTGGATTCGAATGGCGAACCTTCCTCTGATGAGCTGCGAATGCTGTCTTTCGAGAGCGGCTCAATCATTGAGCAAACGCTCCCCGAGTCTTCCTTTCCGAAAGTGCAGTATGCCCTCGAGAATGATCTTTCAATCATCGCCCAGAGTGTGTTCACAATCCCTGCGACGAACGAGATGGTGCTCATCCAAGGCGTGCAAGCCCTCACATTCAGCTCGCCCCTACACAATCCGCTTGATTCGCGTTCCATTATGTGCAGTGTGGTGCTGAACAATCTGGATTCTGAATCCGCTGATGTTCGTCTGCATGAACGATTCCGGATGGACTTCCCATGATGTATCAACCCAAACCACTCCTTCCAGATTATCGCGCCGATCGAGGCGCGACACTGATGCTTGTATTGATCGCGACCGTTGTTGGTTTTTCCGCAGCGACCGGCATTCTGTATTCATCCAAAACCATGACACGATCGGTGTTTCACGAAGTTTCAAGGATGCGTGCTCGGCAGTCGGCTGAAGATGGTCTCCGGATCGCTCGGTTCCTCATTGAATCAGAGCCAAACTGGGCCGACGAGCTTGATGGCAACCTCTTCATTGATGCAGACATCCATCCCGATCAGCGTGTTCAGGTCTCAGGAACCATCATCGATCTGGGAAGCGAGAGCTGGGTCAGTGTCCCCGTTCTTGACGCAGGATTCGAGTTGGCATCTTCTCAACTCCCCCACCCGCTCTTTGGACCGCCTTCGAGTGGGAGTAATGGCGCCTGGGAGATCACCCGATACGGCCTGATCAACACCGGCCCCACCGTTCCAAGTATCGGGATTGCTGGGATTCTATCGACAACCGAAGGGTCTTCTGGTGGGTTTATCCGGTTCCTTGTCGCGGTCAATGGGTGGGGTCGGTTCTCACAGACAACAACCGAAAGCCTGGTCGCCAACTCTCGCTACCGGCTCAGTGTGGATGTCGGAACCGGCGCTCTTGCCGGGGTTCTTGCGGCGACGAGTGCTTCGGTGTACGCGGGGAGCGAGTTGCTGGCTGTTTCGGATGATTCGGAGTGCCTCACCATACTTAATCTGGGTGGCGGGTACTCCACCTATCAAGTCGAGTTTGAGACTGACGACGAACCACCAGATGGGTTGCTCCGGATCGAACTCTCAGCCAGCTCGGTCGTCGGATTGCTCAGCGCGACCGCATTTGATCATGTCCGATTTGAACACCAACCCGATGCCCCCATGCTTGTCGAAATCGTATCGACGGGACAGCACGGCCCCAATACATACACCATTCGCACAAGGCTCGTGATTGAGTCGGATGCCTCAGGCACCCGAACGCGCGTCGTCGATTGGGTTGAAGAATGAGACTTCCATCACAGAACCTACTCATTTTCGGAGAACACTGATGCGCCACGACACCGTTAATTGGTCTCGAACGGAAGACGACCTCTCGCTTCGTACACTTCCAACCCGACGCTTGCATCGGGTCTGGGCTCGGTGGACTACCCTGCTCACCCTCTTGCAAGCAATGATCACCATTGGATGCGTTATGATGCTTGAACACTGGAGTGATGCATTCCCTTTCAATTTTCGTGGATACACGATCGACCTGATCCAGGTCGCAATTCTTGGGTCCGCTTGTTTGATGATCGCATTCTCAAAGCCGTGGGCACGGGTCCAACTCCGACGGTGGACCATCGGGTTGGGCCAGCTCCATTGTGAGTTGCGAAGAATCGCGAGCGGTGCTGAGCCACGCCCGTTGACTACCGCTGGGGAAGACGAGATTGATTATCTGCTGATCGCCTTTAACGAAATGGCTTCCCAGGTACTCTCCAGCAGGACCAAGCTCGTCGATGCCAACAACCGTCTCGAATCAACGGTCACCCGAAGGACACGACAGCTTGCTGAAACCGCTCGTCAGATGGAGGTGCTCGCATGTACGGATCCGTTGACCGGGTTGTCAAATCGACGGGCGATGCAGACATCGTTGGAATCAATGATGACTCACAGCCGGCAAAATGATGCCGAACCGGTTTGTATCGCGATCGACCTTGATAAGTTTAAGCAGGTCAACGATGCGCTCGGTCACGAGATCGGGGATCAAGTTCTCAAATGTGCGGCCAATGTTCTCCGTGAGAACAGCCGATCGATGGATATTGTCGCACGCCTCGGTGGTGATGAGTTTGCATTGGTGGTTGGGCTGCAGGATATCGCTCATGCATCTGGGCTTGCTGGGAAACTTATCAAGGAATTCGAATCTCGGGTGGTCGCGGATATACGATCTCTCCCGATCGGACTAAGACCATCGATGAGCATCGGAATCGCGGCACGGTCACAAATCGATCCCGAAAGCCCCGATGCATTATTGATAGCCGCTGATCATGCGCTTTATGAGGCCAAACGCGCAGGTCGATCATGCTTTCGGTGGCACCAGAGGGAAGGCCAAACTGGACACGGCAACTCGGACAACTCATGCGCGGCGTAATGCAATGACATTCCTGATGTCCAAGCACAAGTCTCCGCATCGGCTAAGCCATGGGTGCTGTTTCTGAAGTCCAAGCATGCTGCTTTACAACTCGATGCGCAGGTCGATATTCATCCGATAACATCGAGATTGAATCACATTTTTCAACCCGGTCTCAATACGGGTTTGATAAGCAAAGTATGGACGAGAACCGTGACTGGCCAGCCGGTAGACCGCCTTTGATCTCAGGTATATCTACCCAGTTCGGATCGAGCAAACTCGGTCAATTTTCTGTATTTACAGCAACTTGTACAGCAATGTGACCGACCAATATGTACAGACTTTCTCTGATGAATCCTCCCATGAAACGATTCTTCGAATGACAAACTCCTCTAAATGGATTCCATTTCTACTCGCCTGCTGGCTGATATTATGCGCGGCCGGATTTTGGATTCTGTGGGTTTATTCGAATACGCCTGGAACGATTGGTCCGCCAAACTTAACACCCGTCTTCCAAACGCATCTACGCGTGGATACTGAGAAACCGACGCTGGTACTCTTTGCTCACCCGCGTTGCCCTTGCACTCGCGCCACAATGTCTGAACTTGAGCGATTGCAGGCTGATTTCAAAGATCAAGTTTCAACTGTGATTGTTTTTTATGAGCCGGTCGATTCCGGACCCGAATGGCAGGATACAGACCTGTGGCGTCGCGCTCGATCTATGCATCAAACGACCACACTTTCTGACATCGGCGGCGAGTTGGCGATCACGACCGGCGCAACAACATCGGGACAAATCGGACTGATGGATGTGGACGGCAATCTTGAGTTCTGGGGAGGAATCACACCCTCACGAGGTCACGAAGGACAGAGCACGGGTGGGATCGCCATACGAGCTCTGCTTCGGGGACATGAGCCTGGACATCGACTCACAAGCGTCTTTGGATGCTCGCTCAGCGCACGCACCAAAGATATGGATTGTTTGAGTGAGGAGGCCTGCTGTGCACTCACCGATCCTTGATCGTACAAATCAAATACTTACAGAAACCCAGAACCAGCTCAATCGCCGAACTGATTCGATGTTCGGCGTACTCTTTGTCATTCAGTTGATTGGATGCATCATCACCGCCTTGGTGTTCACACCAAGAACATGGGCAGGAGATCAGAGTTCAGTCCACATCCATGTCTGGGCAGGGCTTGGACTGGGAACACTCCTTTGCGCAATGCCGATCTATTTAGTCTTGTTTCATCGTGGGCAAGTTTTCACCCGGTACGGCATCGTGGTGGCTCAGATGCTGTACTCCTCCTTGCTCATTCATCTGAGCGGCGGCCGGATCGAAACACACTTTCACCTATTCGGATCACTTGCATTTATCGCGTTCTACAGAGATTGGCGATTGTTCATTCCAGCAACTCTGATCATCACGGTTGATCATCTGACCCGCGCTATCTACTGGCCTGAATCGGTATTTGGTGTGCTGGTCGCAAGCCCATGGAGAGCGATTGAGCACGCCGGCTGGGTTGTCTTCGAGGATATTTTCTTGATCATTGGGTGTATCTTCTCTGCCCGAGAAATGGCAAAAATATCAAGTACGCAGGCCAAGCTTGAATATTCCAATACGCAAACAGAACAAATTGTTGCTGAACGAACTCAAGAACTGCGAACACGCGGCGAAGAACTCGCCCGCAGCGAGGAACGCTTCCGCCTGGCGGTGCAGGGCTCGCAAGATGGATTGTGGGACTGGGATCTTAAAAAGAACACGGTGTACTACGCGCCTCGATGGAAGGAACTCCTTGGATGCGAAGAACATGAAATATCTGATTCGCTTGTTGAATGGTTCAGCCGGATTGTTTCAGAACAGCTTGCACGATTCTATCAAGACATGAATATGCTCCGTAGCGGCGTGATCAATACACTCGACACAGAACTGGAGATCATGCACACCGATGGAAACACGCGTTGGATGCTCTGCAGAGCAACTGCTGAGCGCGACGCGAAGGGAAACGCGACAAGACTCGCCGGCTCAATGGCGGATATCTCTGATCTGAAACAGGCGCAAGAGCGTTTGCGCCAACTCGCTCATCATGACCGCTTGACTGGGCTCCCGAATCGCGGAGTGTTTATCACACAAATTGATGAAGAACTCAAGCTTGCGGAGAAGAATCCTGAGTACCAGTTCGCGGTACTGTTTGGGGACTTTGACGGGTTCAAGATTATCAACGATAGCTTAGGACACGCCTTTGGTGATTCGATGCTGATTCACGCCGGCGAGATGCTTTCATCGCATGTAATGGACACGGATGTCGTTTCTAGGTTTGGCGGCGACGAGTTCGCGGTCTTGCTCAGGAATGTGAAGAACCGTGACGCAGAGAACATCGCCCAGCGTCTGGTGGACAGTTTCAGTCAACCCTATGAAATTCATGAACACGAGATCACCTCAACACTAAGCCTCGGTCTTGTGGTCAATGGAAGCAATCATGAGTCGGCAGACGACATGCTCCGCGATGCAGACGCGGCCATGTATCAGGCAAAGAACTCGGGCAAAAGTAGATGGCAGTTATTTGATGAATCGATGCACAAGGCCGCGATGAAGCGGCTTGACCTTGAGCGTGAACTGCGTCGAGCGACATCAACGATGCAATCCATAGATCATGAATTTAGACTGCTCTACCAGCCGATTGTTGATCTGGAATCCGGAGAGATCGCTGGATTTGAATCCTTGATCCGATGGGAACATCCCGTGCTCGGGCTCATTCAGCCAGACCAGTTTATCCCCATCGCTGAAGACATTGGATCAATCATCCCACTCGGTGAATGGACACTTCGGGTTGCCTGCGAGCAAGTGGTCCGCTGGCGAGAAGAGTTTGGCCAAGATAAACGCGTGTATGTGAATGTGAACTTGTCGAGACGCCAGCTTGCCCATACCGGGCTGATCCCTCTGTTGAAAAATACGATCAGCGAGACCGGGGTGAGACCAGAGGATCTCAAACTGGAGATTACCGAGACCACGGTTATGGACGCGCGTGTTGATGTCATCCAGATCATGAATCGGATCCGATCGCTGGGAATTGAACTCGCAATAGATGACTTTGGAACGGGCCACTCGTCCTTGAGTTGCCTCCGTGATTTCCCGATCCAGGTACTCAAAATTGACCGTGCATTTATGCTCAATATGAGTAATCACCGAGAGTTCTGCGCACTTGTACACGCGATCGTGACGCTTGCTCACAACTTTGACTTGCAAGTTGTCGCCGAAGGGATTGAGGACCACAACCAAGTCTCACAACTCCAGACAATGGATTGCTCATACGCGCAAGGGTATTTCTTTAGCAGGCCAGTCGACTCAGAAGCGGCTACAAAGCTGCTCCGAGACGGACTATCCTCCCATCGCATTGCCGCTTGAATCGGTAACGCGTTTCGTGGTCACCAATAAATTTTCGAATACCTGTTTGACATAGAACCAGAATCGGGTACTCTGTGCACTTGCATCAAGAGTCCCGGGATGTCTCACAAGGTCCCGGGCGGCAACCGAGCTGAACATTCAGTCACGGTGCCGAGACCAGCCCCGGCATGGGGAACGATGTGGACAAAGCCGCTCTCGCGGGATTTGCCAAACAGCAGCAGAGTCGCTGCAATCCATGCCAACACTGGAAGCTTTCGATGCTGTGAGGAGTTCACAGCATGAGCGATATCCATTCAAACACTGTTCCGTCAGCGTTGTCAGCAGATTCAATCTGCCTTTCTCGTGGGCATCAAACCGTGGACGGGGACCCTTTGGTGCCGCCGTTGGTTCAATCGACCACTTTTTGTCGATCCAGCGTCGGATCAAACCCGGATCACCAGTACTCACGGGTTTCCAATCCATCGGTCGCGGTGCTTGAAGAACTGCTCGGCGCTCTTGAAGACGCTCCGCCTGCGGTCTGCTTTGGTACTGGGCTTGCTGCTGAATCAGCGCTGTTTCTGGCGTTGCTTCGGAGCGGAGACCATGTGGTGTGCGGCCGATGCGTCTACGGCGGGACCACCCGATTTTTGCAACAGTTTCTTTCGAGTCTGCAAATTGAAACCACCTTCGTGGACGCGACCAATCCCGATGAAATACGCGACGCAATACTCCCAAACACACGGCTGATCTTCATCGAGACCCCCTCCAATCCGACTCTAGGAATCACCGATATCCAAGCGTGCTCTGCAATAGCCAAGGAAGCAGGCGTATTGCTCGCGGTGGACAACACATTCTTAACACCGATTCTCCAGCGCCCGCTCGATCACGGAGCGGATATCTCGGTCTACTCGACCACCAAGTTTATCGATGGCCACTCGGTGGCGCTTGGTGGTTCGCTGGTTTCGCGGGATGAGAGCATACTCGAACGCATCAAGTTCACCCGCAAGTGCACCGGCGCGATTCAATCACCATTCAACGCGTGGCTCACGCTCAATGGGATCAAAACACTCCCGCTTCGGATCCGGTCACAATCACAGAGTGCGACCACCATCGCGTCATGGTTGGATGAACAACCAGAGATCAAATCGGTCTTCCACCCTTCGCTCGCGACCGGGAAGGCGAAAGTGATCGCCGATCGTCAGCACATCGGGCTGCACGGCGCGGTCGTTTCCTTTGAAATTCAAGGCGGATACGAAGCGGGTTGTCGGTTTGTAGAAGAACTCAAACTCTGCACCCTCGTTGAACATGTTGGATCGGTTGAGACGCTCATCACCCACCCCGCGTCCATGACCCATGCGGATGTCCCACGCGATCAACGCGAATCGGTTGGGATTTCTGACGGCTTGCTTCGGCTCTCAGTCGGGCTTGAAGAAGTTGATGAACTGATATCCGATATTGGCCAAGCCCTCCGGATTTCAGTTGAACAGTGTTCGGGGGTGATCTGTGCATAGCCCACTCATTGTGCTGAAGTTTGGTGGATCGGTGCTGCTCGATGAACATCGACTGAGGATCGCTGTGCATGAAATATACCGTTGGCGGCGCGATGGATATCGTGTACTCGCGGTTGTCTCGGCATTGGCTGGTCGCACGGAAGAACTCATCAAGCGATGTGATTCACTGTGCGAAAGCGCCTCTGACCTGGCCAAGTCCGCACTGATTTCGCTCGGGGAGTTGGAATCAGCATCCATGCTCGGAATCCATCTGGATCGAGCGGGCATCCCAGCGAGCGTACTCACGCCTGCGGGAGTTGATCTTGTCGCAGAAGGAAACCCGCTTGATGCGAATCTCGTATCAGTCTGCAGTGACAAGATCATCGCATCCCTTGAAACCAACGGCGTCGTCGTCTTTCCCGGATTTGTCGCAATGGATGGTGAAGGACACGCCGTCACGCTCGGACGCGGCGGGTCTGATTTAACAGCCATCTTTCTTGGGAACGCATTAGAGGCTGATCGCTGCAGACTGATCAAGGATGTCGATGGTTTATACGATCGTGACCCCGCGTCCTCAGGTCCCCCACCGCTGCGGTATGGACACGCCAACTTCGACATTGCCCTGCAAACAGACGGTTCGATTATCCAGCACAAAGCGCTTCGATTCGCACAGGAACGCTCCTTTGGATTTGAACTCGGTCGATTCAACGGCACCCGTCCAACGACAATCGGAGCGGGAGAAACTGTCATTGAGGATTCTCCTGATCCATCGACACCACTCCGGATCGCTTTGTGCGGGCTCGGCACAGTCGGATCTGGTGTGCTGGATCTTGCCAAACAGCTTCCGGAGCTGTTTGAAATCACGGGTGCAGCGTGCAGGACACCGAATAAACACAAAGACATCGCAACAGCGATCCCCGGAGGTATACAGGGCGACGCCGCATCCCTTGCCAGTTCGGATGTCGATGTTGTTGTAGAACTGATCGGCGGGATCGATCTCCCACTCCTGATCGCGCGCAATGCCCTGGCAAACCAGTCTCATTTCGTCACCGCCAATAAAGCATTGATCGCTGAGCAAGGGGGCGTGATCGAACAACTTGCGGAGCATTCGAGAAGACGAGTGCTTGCCTCCGCGAGTGTGGGAGGTGTCACTCCTGTGCTTGAATCCCTCGATTTAGGAAAGGTTCAAAGCATCAAGGGTGTGCTCAATGGTACAGGAAACTTCATTTTGGGTGCTCTGGAAGCGGGAACAAACCTTGCCGATGCCACCAAGGAAGCTCAACGGCTTGGGTTCGCTGAAGCGGATCCCTCACGGGATCTTGATGGGCGAGACTCGCTAGACAAACTCTTGGTCATTGCCCGGAAGCTTGGCTGGTCGATTCCCGAGGGCTCGATCAGCCGCGAGTCGATCTCGGATTGGGCTGAGCAAAGCCCTACCGTCAACTCCGTCAAGCACATCGCTTCGGTTTCCCAAGATTCGGCGAGCGTGCGTGTCGAGCAGGTTGATCCTGTAAGCGAGCTTGGTCAACTCCGGAACGAATGGAACGCGGCGATTATCGAGTTCGAAGATGGATCACAGCAGGTTGTTCGCGGAAAGGGTGCAGGCCGATGGCCAACAAGTGAATCGGTCTTTGCCGATCTGCTCGAGTTGAGCCGCGAGCGATGTTCTGAGGGTGGATTCAGAGAGGTGAAAAATGGCTGACCAATACCCTGCTATTGCCATCGTGGGTGCCACCGGAGTAGTCGGGCTCGAAGCAATAAAGATTCTTGAATCCCGGAGGTACCCACCCGAACGCATCCGATGCTATGGATCTGTGCGTTCTGCTGGAAGTACGATCTCATATATGGGAACACAGCTCACTGTATCGTTACTCGATGAGATTACCGAAAACCCGCCCGAGTTTGCCTTGCTGTGCGCCGATGCGCACACCGCTTTGCGTGTACGGGACATGCTCGAATCAACAGCGACCACGATCATCGACAACTCTTCGGCGTTCCGCATGGACCCCGATGTGCCATTGGTAATCCCAGAGGTCAACGGGCATCTTCTTCACAGCAAGCCTTCGTTGGTGGCCAATCCGAACTGTTCCACAATCATGATGCTCACCGCTTTAGAGCCAATCCGTGAAGCATATGGGATTCAGAACATCAGCGTGACCACCTACCAAGCAGTCTCGGGTGCTGGTAAGGCCGGCATTCAAGAACTCCGTGACCAGACCCGCGCGCATCTCGATGGACTCGACGAGACGCCAAGCGTTTTTCCGTGTTCGTGCGCCATGAATGTGTTTGAGCACGAATCGGCAATCGATCCTGAAACTGGTTTCAATGGAGAAGAAACCAAAATGATTCTCGAATCTCGGCGTATATGGAATGACCAAACCCTTTCGGTGCTTCCGACCTGCATCCGGGTCCCTGTTGAACGAGCACATTCACAATCCATTGTCGTTGAAGTTAGCACCCCAATCACTGTTCAAAAGATTCGGTCTCGCTTGCAGTCTTCTGGAATCCGGGTATTGGAAAACGGGGTTTCACTCACACCTCGCGATGTTGCTGGACACGACGAGGTGTTTGTTGGGAGGATCAGGATCGACCCGCATAGCAATGGAACTCGTGTATTGCTCTGGATTTGTTGCGATCAAATCCGAAAGGGCGCGGCACTCAATGCGATCCAGATCATGGATTCATATATTAAAATGCAGCAAGGCTCTTAAAATTATGGATATCACGATATCGGGGTCACAACATCGTCGCATGACTGTAGAGAATGCCGAGCAGCTCATCCAAAAAATCAGATTGAGCGAAGGCTGGTGATGTGAAGCACACACAGCACGCGCAAGCATCAGTGAATGGTACGCGATTCATGGATCAACGCTTACACTTGGGATTTCGTACTGGGATTCTTTGTCAAACGGAGTTTCCACTCCTGCGCCCAGCAGTACAGGATGGGAACGACAAACCAGGTCAATGATGCGACGGCCATGCCGCCGAAAGTTGGGATCGCCATCGGGATCATGATGTCTGATCCTCGCCCGGTACTTGTGAGTACGGGAAGCAGCGCGATGATCGTTGTTGCGGAAGTCATCACCGCGGCACGCACACGGCGCCGCCCGCCTGAAACAACTGAATAACGGATTGATTCAATCGTGGTCGGTCTCTCTTCACGCATGGATTGTTCGATGCGGGTGGCCATGATGACGCCGTCATCGGTTGCGATCCCAAACAATGCCAGGAACCCAACCCACACGGCAACGCTCAGGTTGTATTGGCGAATCTGGAACAGTTCTCGGAGATTCGTTCCGAACAGGTCGATATCGAGGAACCATGGCTGCGCGTAGAGCCAGAGCATCATGAATCCGCCGCCCCACGCAACAAAAACGCCTGAGAACACCATCATCGTGACACTGACTTTCTTGAACTGGAAGTACAGCAACAAGAAAATCACGATCAATGAAAGTGGAAGCACAATGCTCATCCGTTTTGCGGCACGGATCTGGTTCTTGTAGGAACCCGCGAAGTCGTAGCTCACCCCAGCAGGCACCACGAGTTCTCCAGATTTTATTTTCGAGTTGATGTACGCCTTCGCGTCTTCAACGACGGCGACTTCTGCAACCCCGGGCTGCTTATCAAAGAGGACATACGCAACAAGGAAGGTGTCCTCGCTCTTGATCATCTGGGGCCCGCGCCGATACTCAAGCGATGCAAGTTCCCTGAGCGGAACCTGCATACCGTCCGGCGATGGAACGAGGATGTCCAAGAGGGTGTCGGGCTGGTCACGGAGTTCTCTCAAATATCGAACACGAACCGGGTACCGCTCCCGACCCTCGACCGTCATCGTCAATGGCTTCCCACCGATCGCCACCTCGATGACTTCCTGCACATCATCAATCTGGATCCCGTATCGAGCAATTTTCTCACGATCGATCTCGATCTCTAGGTACGGCTTCCCGACCACACGATCCGCGAAGACCGCAGCGGGTTGCACAGTCGGAACCTCTTTGAGCAGGCGTTCGAATTCTAAGCCGAAGGATTCGATTGACTCCAGGGTCAGTCCGTACACTTTGATCCCCATCGGCGCACGGAACCCGGATTGGAGCATGACGATGCGTGTCTCGATCGGTTGAAGCTTTGGCGCACTGGTCACGCCGGGCATCTGGGCGGCAATAGTAATGGCATCCCATATGTCCTGCGGCGATTTGATCTCGTCGCGCCATTGCCGGTACGGCTTGCCTTCTTCATCTTCGACGAGATCACCTGATGCAGATCGGACAAACCCACCGTTCGAATCGGTCTCAAAGAGCACCCGGTGCCCATGCTCATCGGTGATGTATTCATCAGCATACTCGATAATCGTTTCAATCATCGAGATCGGCGCTGGATCGAGCGGGCTGTCAACCCGCCCGATCTTCCCAACCGACATCTCCACCTCAGGAACACTCATAATTCGGAGATCGAGTTCCTTGAGTATGTCCGTCGCTTCCCCAATGGACGCGTGCGGCATCGTCGTCGGCATATACAAGAACGAGCCCTCATCAAGCGATGGCATGAACTCGGATCCAAGACCTGGGAGCGAATGGGCGACCTTCACCATTCGTTCGTTCTGACGAACACTGTCTGGCAACCAGCCCCACACTTGATCAAACCCGAGCCACACCGTGGAGCCAAAGAGCACGACGAACACCGCAGGCGAGAGCGCGATGACTTTGTGCTTGAGCGCCCAAGTCAGCACGAGCGGGAAGAGCAAGCGAATGACCCAGAAGGCCAGCAGCAACCCACCAATCATGGACGCGATAAACAACACATTCCCAATCATCCCAGGCTCAGGACCGAGCGGTTCCCACGAACCAGCGAGAACGACCAAGACGATTCCTACAACGACAAGATTGGCGGACCAAAGCAATCCCCGAGCGACGATCTTGGGTAGTTCCGGTTCGATCAGATAGAACGCGCCGAACACGGCAATCAACATGCCACCGAGTGGTTGAATCCAGATCGCGATGCAGATACCTGCCAGTGTTAATATCGCAGAAGCCGCCGTGCGGAACGATTTGATCGGGATACGGAATCCCATCAGAACCTGAGCCGCGGCGGGGAGAATGGTGAGTGCGATGATGATCGATGCGACCAGCGCAAAGGTCTTGGTATAGGCGAGCGGCTTAAACAACTTGCCCTCCGCCGCCTGCATCGTGAACACCGGCAGAAAGCCAACGACGGTAGTCGCCACCGCGGTAAGCACCGCTCCACCAACCTCAGAGGATGCTCGATACACGACTTCCAGCCGAGACTCGTTGGGATCCGCTTCGTCCAAGCCTCGGAGTATATTTTCGGAGAGCACAATCCCCATATCCACGATCGTTCCAATCGCGATGGCAATCCCCGAGAGCGCGACAATGTTGGCATCGACTTTGAACACCTTCATGCCGATGAATGTCCCCATCACCGTGATCGGGAGCATCGCACCGATGAG